>Ga0334890_1001075_pt1 | contig 40307 bp, 33 predicted proteins | sample GraSluR1_MG_3_FD_207220 | JGI IMG/M metagenome (GOLD analysis project Ga0334890, IMG submission 207220) | Sludge microbial communities from methane-producing bioreactor in Wageningen University, Netherlands - Granular Sludge_31_08-R1 | ecosystem: Engineered > Bioreactor > Anaerobic >... | reverse complement strand
CTTCTTTCTGCGCGATGGCTGTTTAGTAGCCCCATCATAGCAGAAGAAGGTGTCTTTTTGTATAACTTGACTATAACCCTGACTTTGGAAACGCCGTGATCAACTTGGCCTGTCTCTTGACAACCCCGCCCCCACGGACTACCCTTCTGCCCATGCAAGCAACCGGATGGTGGGCGATGCCACGTCGCCCGCCGTCTCTACAGGAGGGATCCATGCCGTCACCGACCCCCGCCCTCGGCTACCGCGAGCGCTATGACGCCCTGCGCGCCGCCAAACTGGCCCAGACCCTGGAGAAACAGCGCGTGGTCGGCTCGATGGATCACGACGACTGGGGCATGATCCTGCCGCCCGAGGAGCGGCGCGAGATCGTGCAGGCCATCAGCACTTCGGGCATGCCCATTACCGATGTGCTGCTCAAGGGGTTCGAGATCCGGCCCAACCATCCCTCCGGCGGCTTTTTCGGGCCCAAAGCCGTGGGCGACAATTTCCGCGCGCTGATGGAGGCCCACCCGGTCTACATTGATCCGCTGGGCTCCCTGGCGGGCGGGTACATGGTCAACTTTGCTTCCTATCGCAAGGTCGGGCATCCGCCGGAGATGGACCTGGGCGACCTGCCGAAGCGCATCGCCCGCTACAAGCTGGCGGCGCCCCTCTTTGGACAGCAGCACTTTTGCCAGGATATGGCCATCGGCCTGGAGCTGGGCTACGGCGGCCTGCTGGCCAAGGTGCGCCACTATCAGGGGCAGTATGGGCCGGACAAGGCCGATTTCTACGCTGGCCTGGAAGCGACGCTGCTGGGCCTGCAAAACTGGATCGGGCGCACGGCAGACGCGGCGCGACAGATGGCCGAGTCCGAGCAGGACCCCTATCTGGCCCAGAACCTGCGCGAGATGGCCGAGACGAACGCCTGGCTGGCGCAAGAGCCGCCCCGCACCTTTCGCGAGGCCTGCCAGTGGATCCTCTGGTACCTGATCATGGCGCGTATGTACAACGGCAGCGGCTCGGGCGGGCGCCTGGATCTGCTGCTGACGCCCTACTATGAGCGCGACCTGGACGCCGGCATCCTGACCGACGAGGAGGCCGAGTTCCATGTGGCCAACGTCCTGCTGCGCGACACCACCTACCTACAACTGGGCGGCCCCGATGAAACGGGCCGCGACGTGACCAACCGGGTCTCCTACCTCATCTTGGAGGCGGCCCACAAGCTGCGCATCCCGACCAACGTGGGCGTCTCGGTGGGGCCGAACGTGGACCCGGGGCTGCTGCGGCGCGGCGTCGAGATCCAGTTCGAGGACAAGGCGGGCACGCCCAAGTTCCTGGGCACGGAGAATATCGTCGAGGGGTTCAGCCGCAACGGGCTGCCGATGGAGCTGGCCCGGCAGCGCGCCTATGCCGGGTGCCACTGGTTCGCCCTGCCCGGCCGCGAGTATTGCCTGAACGATTGCGGCAAGGTCAATCTTGCCATCGTGTTCCAGGTCGCGTTCCATGATCTACTGAGCCAAGAGGGCGCATCTCTCAGTGTTGCGGCGCTCTGGGAGCGGTTCGGCGCGCACCTGGAGGCAGCCGTAGCCACCATGGCCGACGTCTATGACTTTCACGTGCGCCACAAGCACACCGTCTTTCCCGAGTTGGCCCTGGACCTCTGCTCCCACGGCCCCATCGAGCGCGGGCTGGACGCCTCGGCCCACGGGGTGGAATACTATAACTTTGGGCTGGATGCGGCGGGGCTGGCCACGGTGGCCGATTCGTTCGCCGCCATCGAGCAGCGCATCGAGGAGGAGGGGCGGCTCACCTGGGCCGCGCTCAAGGCGTTGCTGGATGCGGATTGGGCCGGCGCCGAGGGGGAGCGCGCCCGCAAGATGATGCAGAGCATCCCGCGCTATGGCAGCGGCGGCTCCCGGGCCGATGCGTGGGCCGTTCAGGTCACGAACAAGTTTGTGGAGCTGGTCAAGGCGCGGCCCACGCCCGAGGGCCACAACATGATCCCGGGACACTTTTCCTGGGCCAACACGATCCCGATGGGCAAAGAGACGGGGGCCACGCCCAATGGCCGCCACGCGGGGGCGCCGATCTCCCACGGGGCCAACCCGGACCCGGGCTTTCGGCGGGACGGCGCGCCCAGCGCCATGGCCCAGGCCATCGCTTCGGTGCAATGCGGCTGGGGCAACTCGTCGCCCATGCAGATCGAGCTGGACCCGGGCCTGGCCCGCGACGAGGGCGGGCTGGAGAGCGTCTATCACCTGATCAAGACCCATATGGACCTGGGCGGCACCCAGATCAACCTGAACGTGATGGACGCCGACAAGGTGCTAGAGGCCCACCAGGACCCCTCCAAATACCCGGACCTGGTGGTGCGGGTGACGGGGTTCAGCGCCTATTTCGCCAGCCTCTCGCCCGAGTTCCGCCAGATCGTGGTGGATCGCATCATCCGGGGGTAACAGGCACGAAAGGGGGGCGACAACGCCGTAACGTTGTCGCCCCCTCTGCATCTGTGGCTATGCGCTCGCGCCTAGTCCAGCGCGTCCTCCGGCAGGTCCGTGGGCAGCGGCGCGGGCCGCTCCATGCTGCTGGCGGGCGTATAGTAGGCCGATTGGGCCGAGGTCTCCAAAAAGCCGTTCATCAGGTCCAGGACGTGGAACGCCTGGCGGCCCGTGGCGCGGTGCGGGCGGTCCCCCAGGATGGCATAGGCCATGTCCACCACGCCGATGCCCCACATGTTCACCCGATCAAAGTGGCCGTGGGTCAACTCGATCTCTTGCCACTCGCGGGTGCCCGCCTTGCACAGCGTCACAGGCCCGCCCAGGGTGTTGGGATCGGGCACGCCCAGGGTGCCCTCGGTTCCATAGATCTCGATGCGCGGCAGGGTCGAGGGCCAGGTGGCAAAGGTGGTGATGATGGTGCCGATGGCGCCGCTGGCGAACTCGAGCACGCCGGTGACGTGATCGGGGGTCTCGACCACGATCTTTTCGCCATACTTGGGTTGGCTGGTGATGGTGCGCTCGCCGATCTGGATGCCCGCCATGCCCGCGATGCGCGCCACCGGGCCCAGGAGCGTGGTCAGCGCCGTGAGGTAGTAGGGCCCCATGTCGAACATGGGCCCGGCGCCCAGCTTGTAGTAGTAGGCCGGGTCGGGATGCCAGGACTCGTGGCCGTGGCTCATCATGAACGCTGAGGCGGCCACCGGCTGGCCGATGACGCCGTCGTCAATCAGCTTGCGGCAGGTTTGCAGCCCGCCTCCCAAAAAGGTGCCCGGCGCGCAGCCCACCCGCAGCCCTTTTTCCTCGGCCATCGCGATCACCCGGGCGCCGTCCTCGCGGGCCACCGCCAGGGGTTTTTCGGTATAGACATGCTTGCCCGCCTCCAACGCCGCCAGGTTCACCGGCGTGTGGGCCTGGGGCGTGGTCAGGTTGACGACGATCTGGATCTCTGGGTCGGCCAGGAGTTCCTCCATCGTGCAGGCCCTGGGCACGCCGTACTCCTCGGCGCGGGCCTGGGCGCGATCCAGGAACATGTCCGAGACGGCCACTGCCTCTAGCACGGGGAACGCCGCGACGGTGCGCAGATAGGCCGCGCTAATGTTGCCACAACCGACGATACCGATCTTGACTGTGTCCATGTCTGTCCTTTCCTGTCCTTTGTAGGGGTAATCCCCTGTGGTTGCCCCTCTAGCCCATCTCTTGCGCGATGCGCACTTGGCCGATCAGGCCCCAGCCCTTGAGCACATACTCGGGCGTAAAGGTGTCATCGGTGCGCCGAAAAGCGCGCCAGTCGGTCCACGGCTCGCGGCCCGGCGCCAGGTGCAGCGCCCCCAGCATGTTGCGCGGGCTGCTCACCACCTGGAGATCCACATTGTTGAGCCCGGGCCCCAGGGCGTCGGTGATATCCAGGCCGTTGGCCGAGGCCCAGGGGATCTGGCCCACCATGTTGCCGTTGACGCTGACGGCCACGTGCACCGCCTCACGCTCGCCCAGATGCACGCGCACGCGAGCGCCCGCGCTGGGCTCGTAGCGATAGACCCCGTGGTAGATCATGCTGCCCGCATAGTGGGGATAGCCCTGGGTGGTCCAGTCGCCAAAGCGCAGCCGCGCAGGCTCGCCGGTGAGGGCGCGCTCCGGGCTCACGCCGAAATCGCCGAGCAAGAAGCAGTCCTCTAGCTCCATATGGTTGGTGTAGGCGCAGTGCAGCTCGAGCACATTGTCGCCCTCGAACAGGGGCGGCAGGGGCACCTTGTGAAAGCTGCGGTCCAGGTACCAGCCCACCGGCGCGTTGGGCACGCTCTCGCCGTTCAGCACGATCTCGAACTGCTCAGCGCCCTCCACCAGCAGATAGACCGCGCCCTCGGGGACATCCTCGACCTGGATGCGAAAGCGCAGGGCCACGGGCGCGCCGTCGTTCTCGTGGGGCTGGATGGCCCACTTGTAGCGCTGGGGCAGCCCATTGTAGTAGTTGGGCCGCATCCCCAGGGCTGTGCGCACGGCGTGTTGCGCCCGCCAGACCTCCATCGTCTCCGACCAATCCCCCTCCCCCAGCCGATATTGGCACATGTCCAGGGTGAGGACGTTGGGGTCGGTGCGGGTGAACGCGCAGGATGGGCCGATGAACTGGCTGTTCTGGGCGCTGCGCAAGAGCCGCCGGTGCACGGGATCGCGTTTGGCGGGGCCGGGCTTGAGCTGGCCCGCCGGATCGAGGACGAACAGCCGCGAGCCCGCCGGCGCAAAATGCGCGGAAAAGCGAACGAGGCCATCATCCGTGGCCTGGCCCGCCAACTCGGTGATCTCGCCCGTCAGTGGATCCCACTCCTCCAAACGACCCTGGCCCTCAAGCGCCAGCTCGATCTCGTAGCCGTTGTGACGGTCGCCATTGAACACGAAATAGGCCTGACGGCCATCCCCCAGGGCGCGCTGCATATAGAGCAGGCTGGCGGCTTCCTGGCCCACGGGCGTGCGCAGGCTGATCCGGCGCGGGAGGGCGGCCTCCAGCGCGGCCTGCAAACCGGCGCGGTCGGGCAGCCGTGTGACATTGGGGTGCTGCCAGAGGGCCGCAAGCCGTTCGCTGGGCTCCGCCTCGACCATGGCGGGCAGATCGCCCACGGTGATGACCACGCCACCGGCATCCAGCCAAGTCTCCAACAGGCCCACGGTGGACGAAAGCAGAGTGGCGGTCTCTTCGGGGATCACCACCACCTTGTAGGGGCAGCGCCCCACCCACAGGGCGCCATCTTGCACGCGGCCATCCTGGGCCATGATCTGCTCATCGCCCAGGTCGCAGTCATAGTGGGTGGCCAGCAGGGCCTGCAAAAAGGCGTTCAGGCGCTCGCCATAGACGTTGGCGCGGGCCACCTGCTCCTCGCCCTCGCCCAACATGGCCCACACGGTGGCGGCGGGGTGGAGCATGAGCACGTCACGCACGGCCTCGCCCTCGGTGAGCACGCGGCCCACCCGCGCGAAATAGTCCTCCACCACGCCGTTGAACGGCCACCAGGTGGTGTTATAGTTGAACGCCGGGGGATAGTCGCGCTTGCGGCAGCCCCGCAGGGTATAGAGGGCCAGGTGCTGGCAGCGCAGGTTCACGCCCAGGACGTATTGCCAGTCGCCGACCCACTTTTGCCCCTCAAAGGTAAACTCCCAGCTCGTGCAGCCATACAGCTCTGAAAGGACGCGCTTGCGCCCAAACTGGCTGGCCACGCTGGTGCACTGCTTGATGGTCAGGAACTCGTGGTTCTGCTCCTCCAGCATGTCGATGCCGGGCACATGCTGGTAGCGATAGTGGGGCATGATGGCGCCGCCCCGCAGGGTGCCCATGCCCAGATCGTTCTCCATGAGATAGTGGCCGGTAAAGGCCAGGCCCTGGCGCTCGCACCACTCGCCCAGTTGCCGGCTGAACGCTTCCGTAAAGCGCTGGCTGATGCTGTACCAGTAGTCGTGGCGGGCCTTGGCGGCGCCCTCGCCCTCGAAGTAGAGCCACGGGATTACGTCAAGCAAGTCATAGCCGCGCCGCTGGGCAAAGAACGCGGGCAGGCCATCGGTCCAGGGCAGCGCAGGCAGCCCCGAGCGCACCTGCACGGCAAACACGTTGGGCTCGTCTGTAAAGATGCCGGGCACCGCCTTGCCGAACTCGTGGCCGATGGCCTGGCGATAGGGCTCATAGGTGGTCTCGATGAAGCAGGCCACGGCGTCGGGGTTCAGGTTGTCGGCATAGGCATCCTGGTTGAACCACTGGCTGGGACCAGAGATCTCGCGCCGAAACGCCAAATAGACCTCGCCCGCGCCCAGGGGCGGCGACGCAGCCGGGTCTACCCGCCGGGCGCCCAGCAGCGTCTTGTCATCCAGCGTCGCGCAAAAGAGGGCCAACAAGTCGTCGGCAGGCGCGGGCGCCTCGGTCGTGGCCTGCATGGTGACCACCTTGGCGCGATAGGCGTCGCCGCCGGCCGCAGGCACCAGCCCGCCGGCGGCCCCCGAGGGCCAGCGGTCCTCATCATACAGCCAGGCGCCCAGCCCCTCTTGCGCGGCCACCCGCACCGTCTCGCGGATGCAGTCCATCCACTCCTCGCCCATGTAGACGGTCTCTAGGCCATCCCGCGAGTGCATGAAAAAACCGCCCATGCCGTGGGCCTTCATGTCGCGGGCCTGGCGGGCCAGCTCGGCGGGATCCAGCCGGTCGTTCCACGACCAGAACGGTGCGCCGCGCATGTCCAGGGGCGGCTTGGCGAACTCGTGTCGAAGGGTGTCCATCATGCCATCTCCTTTGATGCCAGAAACGCTATTCCGCAGCCACGGGGTTGCGCAATACGCCAATGCCCTCGATGTCGATCTCGACGGTGTCGCCCGGGCGCAGGAACACGGGCGGCTTGCGGGCAAACCCCACGCCGGAGGGCGTGCCGGTCATGATCACCGTGCCGGGCAGCAGGGTCATGTTGGCGGAAAGATAGGCGATCAGCTCACGACAGGGAAAGATCAGGTCGCTGGTGCTGGAATCCTGCATCACCTGGCCGTTCAGGCGCGTCATGATGCGCACGCTGTCGGGATCCAGGTCGGTCTCGATCCAGGGGCCCAGGGGCGCAAAGGTATCGAAGGACTTGGCGCGGGCCCATTGGGTATCCAGGCGGATCTGGCAATCGCGGGCGCTGACATCGTTGCCGCAGGTGTAGCCCAGGACGTAGTCAAGCGCCTCGGCCTGCGAGACGTGCTTGGCGCGCTTGCCGATGACGATGGCCAGCTCGCACTCGTAATCCACCTCGTCGGGCGCCACCCTGGGCAGCAGGATCGGATCGCCCGGATGGCACACGGCCGTCGTGGTCTTGAAAAAGATGACGGGCCGCTCGGGCAGGGCCATCTGGCTCTCTTCGGCATGTTTGCGATAGTTCAGGCCGATGGCGATCACATTGGGCGGGTCCACCGGCGCCAGCAGACGCACGTCTGCCAGCGACGCCGTTTCGTCCGTGGGCGACCACTCGCCCAGGATGTCGCCCTGGATGATCCGCAGGCTCTGGGCCCCCTCTAGCAGGCCATAGTGAACCCGGCCCTGATGCTCGAAACGCGCGAACTTGGTCATGCGTGTGCTCCTCATCGTTGGCTGTGCGGCTCCCCTACAGGCGGCATTCTAGCGGGCCGAGCTTGCCCCGTCAAGGCGAGTTGTGGAACCTTTTCCCCAAGCCGAACGTCTCTTGGCTAGTTCGGATCGTACAAAACTATCATTGGAGGTTCTCATGAAGAACAGACTCTCATCTGCAGCTACTGTGTTGGTCGTCGGTTTGATTCTGGTGCTAGGCGTATACGCGCTACAGGGCGGGCTGTTCTCCGGCGTGCTGGCCCAGCGCACCACCGTTGAGGCGCAGAGCGCCGAGGTGGACGTCACCCGCACGATCCTGGTGGTCGGCGAGGGCACGGTCAGCATCCAGCCCGACCGCGCCCAGGCCATCGTTGGCGTAGAGACCACGGGCGACACCGTACGCGAGGCGACCCAGGAGTCGAGCGCGATCATGGAAGCGCTCCTGATTGCCCTGCGGGAGCAGGGCGTGGCCGAGAAGGACATCCAGACCAGCGGGTTCAGCGTCTGGACCGAGCGCACGGGCCGCATGCCAGAGCTAGGTATGGCGACGGGCGAGGAGACCGTGATCTATCGCGTCATGAATACGGTGCGCGTCAACGTGAACGACCTGGACAAGCTGAGCGCGATCCTGGACGCCGCGATTGATGCAGGCGCCAACGCCATTCACGGCATCACCTTCTCGATCTCGGATCCCAGCAGCATCGAGACCCAGGCGCGCATCAAGGCGATCGCCGATGCCAAGGCCAAGGCCCAGGAACTGGCCGACCTGACGGGGGTGCGCGTGGGAGGCGTGGTCAGCGTCAGTGAGGTAGTGGGCATGGGGACCTATGCGGTGCTACGCGAAGCGGCCGTCGGCATGGGCGGCGGCGCGGGCCCCATCAGCCCGGGCGAGATGGACTATACCGTGCAGATCCAGGTGGTCTATTCGATCCGGTAACGCCAGCGCCACAGGGCGCAACAAACGACAACTATCATCTCTCTCTCCTTGGGGGCGCGCCTTGCTCAGGCGCGCCCCTCAGCTTGCGGAGAGAGACCGTACAAGCAAAAGGCCGATCCGAGTTGCCTCGGATCGGCCTTTTGGACTTCACACCCCAAACGAGCCCTGGTAAAGGCTACCCCTTCCTCGAAGGACGCCCACCCTGAACACCAAGATCGCACTCGTCTCCCCATTCGGGGTTCTCCATAGTGCCGGTCTGTTCGACAATGCTGCCCGCCGGGAAGGTGACATTGGCCACGGCAAAGAGCGTGCACGTCCCGTCGGCCATCGTCAGCAGGCGATGGAAAGTGGCCTGCTGCATCTGGGGCGCGCCATCAAAGGTCGTGATGCGGATGGTGACATCGGTGGGCCGGGCCTGATACTCGCGCGCTGCGCCGGCGGCCTCTTCCTCCTCGATCTCATCATCCCAGTAGTAACCCACGTACACCTTGTAGACGCCAGCCGCCGCGCCGCCCGCCGGCACAAAGACGTTCTCGGGGCCAAAGCCATCGGTGTCGTCAACATCCAGCGTGGCCGTCGGGCCCTCTTCATCACCCCAATAGACCCAAAACCCGCTGGGCTCCTGCACCCACGTGTCAATGTCCGTGCCGTCGGTGTCCCACGTCACAGTGACCTGCAAATCGCCGGTGCCCAATACGGGCGAGGTCTCATCGGTTGTGGGCGTGGCGGACTGGCTGGCCACGGGCTTGACCCACTTGCTGGGCAGGAGCGCCGACGCCGCCAGTGCGCCGCCTGCCAGCCCCAAGGTCTCGATCAGGCGTCGCCGCCCCATCTTTGTTTCGGCGAGTCTTTCCGACACGGTGCGCTGCACCTTGCTCTCTTCCATCTCGGCCCTCCATGCAAAATACGAAATGCCCCGGATTCCTGAATCAACATAGCATAAACGCGCGTAAAAGTCCAGCCACGGGCAACCGCTTTGCTCGCCAATCTGGCCAATTCATAGGGCGCGCCCCCAGTCTTCCAGGCTGGCATGCAACTGGCTCAGGTGTCCATACACCGCCTCATAGCCGCGCACCTGCCGGGCGATGCGGGCCACCTCTGGCAGGCCCCCTTCGGGCAGTCGGCTGCTGTTGACCAGGCAGGGCAGTAGCGCCAACGCCGTCTCGGCCTGTGAGAGCCGTCGCACCGCTGGCGTCGCATGGGGCGCATAGCGCGCAAAGACGATCACGCGCAGCGCAGGGGATGCCCAGCGGCCCGCCGGGTTCAGCGCTTTGGGAGGGATCAGATCGCTCTCGCGGCCGGGCCAGGGCCCAGGCGCGAGGGTCTGCCAGCCCAGCTCGGGGAGCGCGGCCCTGGAAGGGCGCCGCAGGTTGAGCGGGCGGATGAACGGCTGCATCTCCTCCGCGCCCTGGGGGATGAACACCAACTCGTCGGTGAGATAATCGAGCCCTCGCAGCGCCAGCCAGGCGGCCAGGGTGCTCTTGCCGGTGGTCATGGCGCCGGGCAAGATGATGCCTTTGCCGTCGTGGGCCAACCCGGCAGCATGCAAGAGCAAGCCGCCGCGGCTGTGGGTCACCAGATGGCGGCACACCTCGTTCATCAGCAACTCGGCCAAGTAGCCCTCGGAATCACCCAGATAGATCAGGATGTCGCCCCGGTACAGCCCCAGCTTGGCCGAGTGCTCGATCCAGCCGATGCGGAACGTCTCGCAGGGGGCAATGTCATCGCGCGCCGGGGCGTGCTCGAACAGAAAGCGAACGATGCGGGCGCCCCGGGGCTCATCCCAGGCCACCGCCACGGCGCTCCCCGCAAAGCTGATGATGCGCCGCTCGCCCTCAGAGGCGGATGGCATGGGCCTCCTGGAACTGGGCCAGCACGCGCTGCACATCGGCGGCCATCTCTGCGACGGCCTCCGGATAGGCCTCGGCCAGCAGGGCGATGATCTCTTGCACGCTCCTCTCGCCGTCGCACAGGCGCCAGACCAGAACCGCCGTCTGGTTGCAGTGCACCAGGCGCCTGTTGGCGGGATCAAAGAGCAACGCCTCGCCATCCAGCACTTCCAGCCGATAGCTGGGTTCGTGGCGGGGCACGCTATTGGGGCCAAGGGTCATGTCGGGCTCCTTTCGAGTCGATCCTCCGGGGCACGCGGGTTGCGCTCCGGCTGCGCAGGTAGTGCCGCAGCCAACCGAGCATCTCGCGCGGGTGCTCACTCCAGCGCACCCGCCCAAACGGGTCGTTGGCGCCCAGGCCGTGGCGCAGGCGCAGCCACCACTCGGGCGGCCACAGTGTGTCGGCCAAGATGCGCGCCAGCCCTTTTTCACGTTGGTCAGCCAGCGCATGGCGCGGCCACCCATCGAAATCCTGGCCAATGCCACGGGGCGCACGATCCTTGTTGGCCAGGTAGGCGTCCAACGCCGGGGGCGCCGCGCCGGGGGCCAGGGGCCGCAAAAGACAGAGCAAGCTCAAGGTGCGGAGCACCCCCGGGTAGCGCTGCGCCATCTCGCCCCAATCCAACTCGCCGCCAAACCGCTCCACGATGCCCAGGATGTCGGCCACCCAGACCAGGCGCCAGAGCGTAAAGACCGCTGCGTGAAAGCGCAGGTGCTCGCATAGGTGCCAGAGCAGATCCGGGAGGCCCAAGGTACGCGCCGTTGGCCCGCCCTCGCCCAGGGCAAAGGCCGTGGGCGGCGCGGTCAGATCGTCCCACGTCATGGCGGCGCCAAAGCTGGCCTCAAACAAGTCATAGTGCAACTCGATGCCGACCCACACGCCGTCCACGATGGCCCCCGCCGTGGGCAGGCTTTTGTCGGCCTGGCCGCCGGGCGGCAGCGGCGCGCTCATGCCCAGCGCGCGCAGCACGCACCGCGCCGGCTCGATGTCGCTCCGGCGCAGCAGCAGGTCGAGATCGCTCATGGGGCGCAAAGCGGGCTCTGGATAGAGCAGGTGGCAAAGGGCGCCCCCCTTGACGACCAGCGCCTCGATGCCCACGGCGTCCAGTTCCCGCAGAACCTGGGTCAGCGTCTGGGTGCGCACCATGTTGGCGTGCCGGTGCGCTAGATAGAGGCCCTGGAGCGCGCGGACCGCCTCGTCGGGCAGCCCCACCTGGGCAGCGCGCAGATGCCGGTAGACCAGCGGCGCGACGCCGTGGCGCTCGGCCTGGGCCACAAAGGAGGTCCAATCCCTCACCTCGTGGGCCAACTGCGCCACCTTGCGCGTCTCTTGCGCACATGGATCCAGTTGGGTACAGCAAGCCAGCAGTTGTCGGTCGCTCATGGGCGGCATTCTAGCACGGTTGCACCAGGCCGTCGAGGTTGGGTATCAGTTCAGAATTGAGGGGGGGAGAGCGGCCCACACGTTGTGGACGACGAAGGCGAGCCGTGGAGGGCGGGCGTCTCGCCCGCCTTGTAGGGGCTAGGGACGGTGGCTGCACCACCGTTGGCCTAGCCCCTACCGTAAAACCATAGAAAGGCGTACTAAACACGTATGGGTCAAGCTGACGCTAGACGCATGTATGCGTCCACAGCGTCCATGGCCGAGGACATGTACTCACCGATTGCGGAATGGTGGCATCACCGTTCTAAACAGTCAAGAACTCGTCCCCCAAATCTGAATAGACACGAGGTTGGGCCAAAGCCGTGCAGATGTTGCGAGAGAGAGTCGCCATGTATAGAATAGAGATGATTGGATTATGAATCCACATGGCGACGCCGCCGATCCGTATGGTCACCGCCCAGAAAGGATAGAGCCGTGCCCGAAGCCACCCTGGGAGAGATCCTGCTATCGCCGCCCGTGCTGATCACCCTGATCGTCTGCGCCATCGTGGCCGGCGCGTTGCTCTGGGTGCGAGGGCTGTGGGCGGGCCGTCGCCAGCAACGCGCCCTGGACGAGCAGCGCCGTCAGCAGGAGACCACCGTCGAACGCCTACTAGAGGCCACGACGCTGGACAAGCAGCGCCTTCTGGCCGATTACGAGCAGCAGATCAAGGAGCGCGACGCCCGCATCGTCGCGCTGGAACGCCAGGTCGAGCGCCTGCGCGACCGGCTCACGGCGGGCGGCGTGATTGGCGTGTTCGGGGGCGGCAGGCAGCGCGACGCCATCAGCGCCCTGCTGCTGGAAAACGAGCAGCTTCACGAGTTGCTGTATCACAAGCAGGAGCAGCTTCGCGAGCTAATGGCGGACATGACGGGCAAGCTGCTGGATCGCCTGGATGAGCAGGCCCAGGAGAGCGCCCGCGCGGTGCGCTACAAGCAGGCCATGCTCTCGGCCTTTTTGGAACGTGAGGAGACCCGCGCCCTCCTCAACCGCATGCTCTCCGATGGGGGCCTTGTGCAAGAGGGCGAGGTGCGCGAGTTGCCCGACGAATAGGTGCGCCAGCCCGCCGCCAGCAGGGCCCCTTGGGCAGCGCCGTGAAGATGGGGCCTGCGGCTCACGCGAAACGAATGAGGCCCTTGGCCTCATTCATAGTGCAACGCGTCAATGGGGTGAAGGTTGGCGGCCCGGCTGGCCGGATAGATGCCAAAGAACAGCCCCACGGCCATGCTGAACCCCACGGCCAGGCCCACCGCCTGTGAGGACACGTAGGTCGTAAACGTCCCCAGGGTATTGACCAGCGCCGCCACGCCCCAGCCAAACCCGATGCCGATCAGGCCGCCGATGATGCTCAGCACCACCGATTCGATCAGGAACTGGCCCAGTATGTCAGAGCGGCGCGCGCCCACGGCCTTGCGGATGCCGATCTCGCGGGTGCGCTCGGTCACCGAGACCAGCATGATGTTCATGATGCCGATGCCGCCCACCAACAGAGAGATGCCGGCGATGGCCCCCAAAAAGATGGTCAGCACGCTGGTGATCTGATCGAACACCCCCAGGAGGTCCTGCTGCGAGGCCACTGTAAAGCCGTCGTCGTCGGGCGACAGGCTCCCTTGGCGCTCGCGCAGCAACCAAGTGATCTCGTCCATGGCCATGTCTATACTGGCCTCATCCCAGGCCGAGACATAGATCGTGTCCACGGTGCGGCCGCTCTGCGAGACGAAACGCCCCGGAAAGAGCCGCGTCTGGGCCGTGGATAGGGGAATGATGACGACCCGATCGGCAGAGCCGCCAAAGGGCCCCTGGCCTCCCTTGGCCTCCAGCACGCCGATCACCTGAAACGGGATCTGGTTGATGCGGATGGTGGCGCCCAGGGCCAGCTCGCGGCTGCCGATCAACCGGTCTGCCACGTCGCTGCCGATGACGGCCACCCGCGCCGAGACCGCCTCGTCGCCTGCGCCGATAAAGCGCCCGTATTCGGCGGGATAGTTGCGCACATACTCGTATTCGGGCGTGGTGCCTTCGATCTGGACGCTCAGGCTCTCGCCGCCATAGGTCACGGTAGCGGAGCGGCTGATGGACGGGGCCACCGCGGCCACATGGGGCGCCTGCAACGGGTCGGCAATGGCCTCGGCGTCGGCGCGCGTTAGCGGCACCGAGCTGGCGGTCATGCCCGTCCCCTGACCAAACTGCCCAGACATGACCAGGATGAGGTTAGAGCCGATGCTCTGGATCTCGGAGGTGATGGCCAGTTGCGCCCCCTGCCCCACCGATAGCAGCGCGATGACGGCGCCGGTGCCGATGATGATGCCCAGCATGGTCAGCGCCGAGCGCATCTTGTTGGCGCCCAGGCTGCGAAAGGCCATACGGATGCTCTCGAAAAAACTCATCTCGCCCCAGCCCCCACCCCCAACGTATCGCCGGGGGCCACGCGGGTCTGCGTCACCGCCTCATCCTGGATGATCTCGCCATCTCTCAGGCCCACGATGCGCCGGGTATACTCGGCGGTCTCGAGCGAGTGCGTCACATAGATCACGGTGATGCCGTGCTCGCGGTTCAGGCGCTGGAACAGGGCGATGATCTCCAGCCCTGTCTTGCTATCCAGGTTGCCGGTTGGCTCGTCGGCCAGGATGATATCGGGGTCATTGATCAGGGCGCGGGCGATGGCCACGCGCTGCTGCTCGCCGCCGGAGAGTTCGTTGGGCCGGTGGTGGATGCGGTCGGCCAGGCCCACCCGCGCCAGCGCCTCGGCCGCCTTGGCGCGACGGTTGCGCGCCCCCGCATAGACCAGGGGCAGCTCCACATTGTCAATCGCCGGGGTGCGCCGCAACAGGTTATAGTTCTGAAAGACGAACCCGATCTTGCGATTGCGGATGCGGGCCAGCTCATTCTCGCCCAGTTTGGAGACATTGACGCCATCCAGATAATAGGCCCCGGACGTGCTCTGATCCAGGCAGCCCAGGATGTTCATCAACGTGCTCTTGCCCGAGCCCGAAGGCCCCATGATGGCCGTCAGTTCGCCCTCGGCGATCTCTAGGTTCACTCCGCGCAGCGCCCGCACCTGGACCTCACCCATTTGATAGACTTTGTTGATATCGCGCAGTTCGATCAGCATCAGCCGCCCCCAAAGCCAAAGCTGAACAGGCTATCGCGAGGTCGGCCCACCACAACCTCTTGGCCCTCTTCCAGGCCGCTCAGGATCTCGGCGAACTCGACATTGCTCACCCCCACCTGGACATCCACACGCCTGAGCACGCCATTCTCGACGATCTCGACATAGCGGCCCTGGGCATCGCGACGCAGTGCGCGGCTGGAGACCAGCAGCGCATCGGCCTTGCGGGCCACCACAATATCCACCGCAGCCGTCATCAGGGGTCGGATGGCGACCTCGTCCGGCTCTAGATCAACCCGCACGTCATAGACCACAATGCCCTGGACATTCGTGCCCGTCAGGCCGACACTGGCAATGCGCCCCTGCAGCGGCCGCTCCAGGTAGGCGTCCAACGTCACGCGCACCTCTTGGCCCTCCTCGATCTGGCCGATCTCGGTCTCGTCAATGCTGACGAGGACATGGTAACGCTCGGTGTCCACCAGCGTGGCCACCGGGTTGCCCGGCGTCGCTGCATCTCCCACCAACAGAGTCAGCGTCGCGATGCGCCCCTCCGCCGGGGCCCGCAGCACGGCATCATCCAGCCGTCGCTCGGCGATCTCGACATTCACCCGCGCTTGGGCGACCTGCGCCTCGGAGATGGCGATATCTTGAGCAGTGGCGCCCCGCATGACGCGCGCTTGGTCCACCTCGGCGCGCACCACCTGGGCGCGCGCGCTCTCCAACTGGCTCAACGCCTGATCCAATTGGGCCTGGGCGCTGGCGATATCACTGGCGCGCGGCCCTGCCTCGGTCTGCTCGAGTTGCAGCTCGGCGATGCGCACCGCTTCCTCGCTGCGCTGGACGCTGGCCTGGGCCTGGTCACAATCGGCCTGCGAGGCGGCAAAGCCAACGCGGCCACAGATCGAATCACGCTGGGCCTGCACGCCCCACAGGGCGTTCTTGGCCTCTTCGATACGGCGAGCTGCAATAGCCAGCTCTTGCTCCGAGGCGCCTGCGCGCACACGGCTCAGATTGGCGCGCGCGGCGGCCACGCCGGCCTCGGCGGTCTGCACACCCACCTGTGCGATGGTCAGCGATGCCTCGGCTGCGGCGATCTCCTCAGCCGATGGCCCCGCCTCGGTGCGGGCCAACTGCGCCTGGGCGATGGCCAGGGCCGCCTCGGCCTGGCGCACGCTCAGGGCCAGGTTGGCGTCATCCAGGCGCGCCAAAACCTGCCCCGCTACGACCTCATCACCCTCCTCGACCATGATCTCGGCCACCGTACCGGATGTATTGAACGCCAGGCGCTGGGTGCGCTCGGCGCGGACGCTGCCTGTGGCGCTCACTGTCGCCTCGAACGTATCGCGCACCACCGGCGCCGTCGTAATCCCCTCGGGCAGGCCGGGGCTCTCGCCACCGGATGCGCGCGAATAGAGGACCCAACCCGCGCCAATCGCCCCGAGCACCAGGACGATGATCAACAATCTCTTCATCTAGCGTCACACTCCTCATTGTATCGAAACAGCCGCAAGGGCTAGGCGAACAGGCTTGCCATCAGCCGCGCGCTGATCAACGCCGGCAGAATGCGCAGCGTGGTGATGGCCACCCAGATGACCAGGGCCGTAATCGCGGCCTTGGCCCATGAGATGCGCACGGCCACCTTGGCCGCAATGATGAACAGCGCCAGGTGCCAAAGCGCGAAAGGGTCTATATTGCCCAGGAACTGATAGGTGAAGCGGGCCGCATCCGCCCACGGGTCGGCGGTTGCCACGAGAAAGGCGAGCCCCTGATGCGCAATGGCCTGCCCTCTCATGATTACGCTGCCCATCTGCACCAGGTTGCGCACCGCCAGGGGCGTCATGCTCCATACCACGGCGGCATAGGTGCCTGGCCACTGGCTCTCACCCCCCAGCGCAACGGCGCCCAGGTGCAAAACGCCCGCGCGGACGGCCCATCCGAGGGCGGCGACCAACGCGCCCAGACCGACCCCTATCAGGATCATCACCGGGCCGGTGGTCGCGGGCATTTGCTGCTCCAGCGCCAGGTCTCGCTGCTCGGCTGGCAGCCGCGAAAGCAGCGCTTCGGTCTGCTCCGCCTGTCGGGCCGCCTCATAGGGCGCCACGCACCATGCCAGTGCCAGGCCGGTCGCCACAACGAGCAGCGCGGGCAACCACCAGGAGCGCGCATGCTCCCGAGCCAGCGTCAACGCCTCTACCGGCCGATCCAGGATCCGCGACAGAATGCTGATTGCCACGCCCGCCTCCCATGCAGCGACGTTGAGACAGTTAGCCCCCCTAACAGTTAGCAGTCCTAATTATGCCTGACGCGGGGGTGGGTGTCAAATCGCCGGAGAGAGGCCAAATGGGTGCGAAGGAGTTCCAGGGCGGGCCGATGGGCCGGCTAGGCCTCCAGATCGGAGCGCAGAGCGGCGCTCAGCGCCGCGAGCCGCGCAGACTGGCGCTCGCGGCCTGCGGCAGCGATGAACACGACCCACCGCCCCAGCTCGGGCGCATGGGCGATGCCTGCGGCCATGCGGCGCGGCTTGGCGGATCGGTGGGCGACGGCGCCCGCCAGCGCAAGCAGCGCGCCCAGGGCGGCCAGCCAGAGGCCGGGCAGGCGCCAGAACGCCAGGATGAGGGCGCGCTCGGGCACAACCCGCACGGTCACATCGCCGATGGAGAGATCGGTGGGCTCGGAGACGAACGCCTCGCCCAATAGCGCGCCATCCCGGCCATCCAGCGCCTGGACCTGGAGGCAGCAGGAGAGCTCGGTATCTCCCACATAGGTCGCCCGGATCAGCAGGTTGGCATCGGGCGCAGCCAGCAGGTACTCCTCTTGGGCGCGAAAGGCCACCCGTTGCACAAGGGCCGCCGGCAGACTGCCCACCATCGGATAGAGCTCCAGGTCGCCTTGCGCCGCGTCCAGCACGGCAAAGCGAGCCGCGGGCAGCTCTTTGGAGATCGAGATCCAGCGGCCGGCATAGTGTGTCACGCGCCCGGCCACCAGCGCCAGGCTACTCGTCTCGCCCTCGGGCCGGGCAAGGCCGATGATAGCCCCGGCCAGCCGCAAGCCCCCTTCCGGCTCGTGCAAGAGTTGCAGCTCTTGCAGCTCGACCTTGAGGGCGACCGGCGGCCCCAGGGCGACAGGCTCCCCCAGCACCAGGGGCGAGCTGACGCTTACCCAGCCCTGTCGCCAGAGCGCTGCGCCCGCAGCCAGCAGCAGCAACAAGCCCAGGTAGAGGCTCGCTGCCGCCAACCTGTGGGCCAGAGGGCGCACGGCCAGGGCGCAACGCCCCTCATCACCGCCGGGCATGGACATCAACAGATAGCCCTGTCGCGCCAGGCTGGTGCGCACGCGCTCCCAGAGGCGTTCGCCCTCGGCGGCGTCTCCCGCGACTTCCAGCACAGGCATGGCCGCGCCGGACGCCTGCCACATGGGGAGCAGGCCATCGGCCAGGCGCACCAAACAGGCCAGCGCCAGCGCCGCCATCAGCGCCCGCAGAGCCCAACCGGCGCCCGGATGCAGCGCCTCCCAGGCCGGGTAGGTCGCAATCGGCGCCAACGTCTGCGGGACGCCGGGGCGTAGCGCCGGAAGGGCCGCCATCGCCAGCAGGCAGAGGCATAGCAGCGCGCCGGCGCCCAGCAACAGCTCAGCGCTGGCCAGCACGCGCCAGAGCGCCAAGGGCAGGCCGGAAAGACGCCGCAGGGCGCTGCTATGCAATCCAGGGCTCGCCATATGCCTCACGCCCCCAGAGAGATCATCCAGAAAGCAGCCCACCCCGCCGAGACGAGATGGGCTGCCCGTGGGCCGTTCAAGCTCACTCCTCTACGGTAAAGGTCTCGTTGGCCTGGTACCTGAGGGCGGGCGACAGGTCGGTGTAGGGGCCCTTGGTGGGCGCGGCCCAGCGCACCGCATTGACGATGACCTGTTGCACCTCGGCCTGGTAAAAGATCGGAAAAGTCTCGTGGCCGGGCCGAAAGTAAAAGACTTTGCCTTTGCCGCGATGGTATGCCACGCCGCTGCGGAATACCTCGCCGCCCTGGAACCAGCTAATGAACACCGTGGCATCGGGCGTGGGGATATCAAAGAACTCGCCGTACATCTCGACGTGGGGGATCTCAAAGAACTCGCCCAGCCCCTCGGCGATGGGGTGCGCGGGGTCAGTCACCCACAGGCGCTCGCGCTCGCCCACCTCGCGCCACTTCAAGCTGCAATTGGTGCCCATCATCCGGCGAAAGACCTTGGAAAAGTGGCCCGAGTGCAGCACGATGAGGCCCATGCCGTTCAGGATGCGCTGTTGCACGCGATCCACGATCTCGTCGGCGACTTCGCGATGGGCCATGTGCCCCCACCAGATCAGGACGTCGGTGTTGGCCAGCACCTCCTCGCTCAGCCCGTGCTCGGGCTCATCCAGGGTGGCCGTGCCCGCGACGATGCCGGGCTGGGCGCTCAGGAACTTGGCGATCTGGCCGTGGATCCCCTCGGGATAGACGTCGGCCACGACTTGGTCGGTCTTTTCATGGCGATACTCATTCCACACCGTTACACGAATAGGCGCTGCCATGCTGGGTTCCCCTTTCTGCACAGGAACAATCAGAGTGCGGCTACAGGAATGCCTACGCTGGCGAGTCTAGCCCATTGCGCTCGGACGCGCAAGCGGCCGCGCTCAGTCCTTGTGACCATCCAGCGCAGGCGCCAGAGGCTTGATGTCAATCACAGGGGAGCCGTTCCAGGCGTCCAGGCCAGAGACGACGAGGCTATCCGGCGCCCTCTCGAGGATCTCGACGGTGGTGAGCCCAACGGGCGAGGGACGGTGCGGGCTGCGCAGGGCAAACACCCCGCGCTTGGCAACGCTCGCATCCCCCCGAGGATGCTGCAACAGCGGGGCCTGACCCGAGGCGCCATGAAAGTAGAACAGCACCTGCGCCTGCTGGCCGGGGGCCAGGCCCTCCAGCCCTTGCCGAAACTCGGGGTACACCACCAGGCGCGAGCGAGGGCTGCGCACACGCGGCGGCGCCGTGTCGGGTTCCAGCTCGTTCTCGACGATGCCGATGGCGGTTACGGCCAGAGGCGCCCGGTCGCCCTCCTGCAGGCAGGCGGCGCAATAGCGCCCGCCTCGCCACGCCGTCAGGCGCGAAGCCATCACCAGGGCGCCACAGCCATCGCACTGCTGCGATGGCTCGATCACCGCGGCGCCGGGCAGGGCATACACGGCAAGCTCCTCGATAGCCAGCAGTTCATCCAGCGGCGCATCGAGCACGGCGCGTCCCCGGGCCTCCCAGAGCGCCTGGTACGCGGCGCGCTCACCATCGGTGGCCTCGCCGGAGCGCACCCGCGCGATCAGGCGTTGCTGTTCATCCGAGAGCTCTCGCCCCACCCCTGGCTTGACCGTGAGGCGCACCGCCCGGCCGTCGCTGCGCCGCGCCACCGTGAACACGTTTCTGCCCCGGTCGAGGTGGATCAGGTTGCCCTTGCCGTAGGTGCAGCCGACCAGGAACTGGAGCGCATCCACGGCGCAGTTGTTGGTCTCGACCACGGCCACCAGCTCTTCATCCTGGGCACGTGGCCCCAGGGCCGCCAGGGCGGCCTCGGCCACCCGCACGCCCGTGGCCAGGCCAGGGCAAAAGTGGCCGTGAAAGGCGATCAGGGCGCGCAGCCGATCGTTTGGGATTGTCGTCACGTCTCGCTCCTCGTATATGGCGCTATGCGCGGGCCTCGCAGGGTATTCTGGCCGGGGCATGGGCAGTCTAGACCAGGTAGGGCGAGACGTCAACGCACGCTAGCGCGCGTTTTCGTTGACACCCCCCTTGTGCGCGCTATAATGAGCCCAACGAAAAGCGCAGTGAAAGGCAGGCGCACACGTGACCCCACCGGATGAGCGAGCCTACTGGCTGGCGTTGCTCTCCGATCCCCAGGTGGATCGCAGCCGGGCCAAGGCCGCGATCTATGGCTGGGCCATCGAGCAACAGCAACGGCTGGATGCGTTGGCGGGCCTGCCGTCGGACGCTTTGCGCGAACGCCTGCCCGATCTCGATGCCGCGCAGGCCGCTGCGTGGCGCCAGGCCCTGGGCCAAGCCGAGGCGGCGGGGCAGGTGCTGGCTCAGTGGCAAGGGCAGGGCATCGAACTGATCACCCGCGCCGACGCTGCCTACCCCGAGAACTGGGTCGAGCGGCTGGCCGAGCGCTGGCTGCCCTATACCCTGTTCTACCGGGGCAACCTCGAGCTGCTGGCCAACCCGGCGGTGTGCCTGGCAGGCGCCGAGGAGCCCGGCGAGGCAGCGGGCGACGCGGCAGAAGCGGCGGCGGCGCGCCTGGGGCCGGGCGCCCATGTCTTGCTGGGCGGCTATGGCCAGGGCATAGACCGGCGCGCGCTCACGGCAGGCTCGCAGGCCCTGGGGCGCACCATTCTGATCCTGCCGGTGGGGTTCGCCCACGCCGGACCGATCCTGCGCGCCGGGCAGATGGCCGTCGAGCAGGGGCGCCGCATCGAGCTGAGCCCCTTTGAGCCCGAGGCCGCCTATGCCCCCGCCCTGGGGCGCGCTCGCAGCTTGCTGGTCACCGCCCTGGCCGAGGCGCTGGCGCTGTTCGAGCCTGCCCTGGGCCCCGATGCCTGGCCGGGCTACGAGCCGTTCGCCCAACACGGCGGCCTCGCGCTGATCTGGGAGGGGGGCGGTGCGGATATGCGCGCCGCCTGGCAGGCGGCCGGCGCCCGCCCCTTTGCGGATGCCGATGCCATCGAGCGCCAGATCGCTGGCCACCTGCTCCCGGCGGTAGACGAGATCGTGCTTGACCAGGAGAGCGAGGATGCGCTCGAGGCGGGGCCGGTTCAATTCGATGATGCTGACTCGGCCATCCGCCGCCTGAGCGAGACAGGCCGCGTGCCAGACAAGTTGGCCCGGCGGCTGCGCGAGGCCGAAGAGCGTGGCTTGCTGGGCGAAGAAGGGGCGTGACGGTCCCCGCCGCCAGGGCCGCGCGTGGAGCCTTCGAGATGCAGGAACGATATGGATCGGTACCGGCTGCGCCTTGCGTCTTGGCGAGACGGCATGAGCGCAAGGGCCGCATTCGAAGAAGGGAGCTGCCATGGCGCGAGTAGATCGCCTTGCGAACGTGGAACCTGCGCCCACATGGCTCAGGCAGTTCGTCTCGGTCATTATGACGGCCAGCGCCGCGCTGCTGTACGCCATCGTCCTGGGAGTGGCCATCGTGCGCACCTTTCAGGAGGGCGATCCCGTCTTTTCCATCACCATGAGCCGCGCGGCGGGCGTCTTGGGCGGGCTGGTGGGCGCGGTGGTGGCGACGGGGTTCTCTCGCAGCGGGCGCGGCGTCTCGGTTCAGGCAGCGGGGCCTCGCCGCGACCTGATCCAGGCCCCCATTCACTGGGTCAAGCGCAACTTTTTCGGGCTGGCCGAGACGCTGGGCCTGCCTCTGTTGCCGGAGATCGTGCTGTGGACCGATCCGGACGACGCGCTGGATCCAGGCGAACCCGCGCCCGACACGCCTTGGTACGAACTGGATGAGCCGGCGATCAACAAGATCTCCCTCGGCATCTCGATCCTGTATTTCTTGATCTATTTCGCCGCCGGGTTTGGGGCTTTTGGGCTCAGCGTGGCCCGCGCCAACGTGCCCGAGCTGATCTCGAATGCGGCCTGGGTTTGGCTGGGCTCCCTGGTTTCCTCTGGATACTCGTTCTTTGCTCTGAACTCGGACAGCCAGATCATCTCATAGCAGCTATGTGCAGGGGCGCCATGCAAAAACGGCCATGCCGCGCGGCATGGCCGTTGTGCGTATACCCACCTATGCGGCGGAGCCCGCCGGGTTGATGATCGCCCGCAGGAACATGATCGGCAAGAGCGGCAGAATGCCCAAGGCAAAAGTGGCCAGGATGCGCAGCTCTTGCCCAAGGCTCGTCTGCGGCGAGGGCTGCCCCAGTATGCGACTCACCAGGGCATCGGCCGTATTGCCGATCAGGACGCCCAGGGTCGCCAGCCGCACAAACGTGGTCAGGTCGCGGGCCGTCCGCGCGCCATAGTCGGCGCTCAGGCGGTCAATCAGATCGGGGTGCGGTTCGCCTCTGGTCTCGGCGTACTGGCGGGCAAAGGCCAACACCTCGGCCACGTCGCCGGTAGCGCCCTCACCCTGCTCACGGTGCGCCGCGCCGCCCAGGGTGTAGACCCACTCGCCCGCACGTGGCCGTGCGCCTCCCAATGCCCCCTGGATCTCTTGCACGATCCGGTCTGTCAGGGGCGAGGCCACCACCGGGTTGCTACGCATGAGCGCCAGCGCCTCCGGGTGTCGCCAGAGCGCCTCGAACATGCGCACCATCTGATGCTGGCTGGCCAGAGTCTGCCGGGTAAAGGGCGGCATGGCGGCCTTGACCTGCGCGAATGCGCGGGCGCCCAGCCGATAGCCGACGTAACCCGCCAGCAGGCCCAGCGCGCCCAACGCCCATCTCTCTTTTTTCATGGCTCCCTCACCTTTCACGCGCGGGGCGACGCCCGGCGCGCCCTCGGCTATTGGCCGGGCACCACACGGTGGTACCGTTTCTTGCCCGCCCGCAGCAGGATCGCGCCATCCTGCAGATCGGCGGTCGTCACGGTTTGCTCCACGTCGGCGATGGCCTCGTCGTTGATATAGGCGCCGCCCTGCTCGATCAGCCGCCGGGCGTCGCTGCGCGAGCGACACAGCCCTGCGCGCTGGAACAACTCTACCGCCGCGATGCCTGCCGCAAGCTCGCCCAGGGGCACCTCAGAGGTGGGCACAGCCTCGCCCGCGCCGCGCCCCGAAAAGATAGCCCGTGAGGTCTCGCGGGCCTCGTCGGCGGCCTGCTCGCTGTGGGTCACCTTGGTGGCCTCGTAGGCCAGCACCTCTTTGGCCGGGCGCAACTCGGCCCCTTGGTAGCACGTCAGGGCCTCGATCTCGTCCAGCGGCAAAAAGGTGTACAGCCTGAGAAAGCGGGCCACATCCGCGTCCTCGACATTGATCCAGTACTGGTAAAAGTCATAGGGCGGCGTGAGCTCCCCATCCAGCCAGACGGTCCCCTCGCCGGTCTTGCCCATCTTGACGCCCGAGGCTGTGGTCAACAGCGGGAAGGTCATGGCATAGACCTCGGCGCCCTCGACGCGTCGGATCAGGTCCACGCCCGCCAGGATGTTGCCCCACTGGTCGTTGCCGCCAAGCTGTAGTGTGCAGCCGTGTGTGCGGTGCAGGTGCAGATAGTCATAGGCCTGCAGGATCTGGTAGTTGAACTCGATAAAGCTCAACCCGCGTTCCAGACGCTGGCGGTACGCCTCGGCGGCCAGCATGCGGTTGACCGAAAAGTGCTGGCCCACATCCCGCAAAAAGGCGATGTAGCGCAACCCCATCAGCCAGTCGGCATTGTTAAAGATCAGGGCCCGGCCCCCATCGAAATCGATATAGTGCGACATCTGACGCTTGATCGCCTGCAGGTTCGCCTCGATCTGCTCCATCGTCAACATCTGGCGCATCTCGGTGCGGCCGGTGGGGTCGCCGATCATGCCGGTGCCGCCGCCGACGATGATGATGGGGCGGTGCCCGTGGCGTTGCAGGTGCGCCACCGCCATGACCGTCAGCAAGCTGCCGGCATGGAGGCTCGTGGCCGTGGGGTCATAGCCGATATAAAAGGTCAGCGGGCGATCCAGCGCCGCGCGCAGCCCCCCTTCATCGGATACCTGCTCCACAAAGCCCCGTTCCTTGAGCACGTCCCAGACATTCACCGTGCGTGTACCCCCTGCTCGATGCCGGCAGTCCCTCGATTAGCGTCACTCTGGCAAGATACTAGGCTGCCGAGGGTGCTTTGTCAAGCCGGGCGCGCACGGGGCAGATACGTCAGGACGGCCCCCCGCTGCGGGGATGCGGGCCCTGCCGATTTCGCGCCCGGCCCCACAATCGCTATACTGCCCCAGATGGGCCAGCCCGCAACCATGCAAGCGCAAAGGAGACGCCGCCGGTGAGCGACCTACAGATCCGCCTATCCCCCCGCGCCATCACCCGCGCCCTGGCGGGCGCCGCCATTCTGCTGGTGCTCCTGAGCGTGGCCGGGCAGCTCTGGTTCCACCTGACGCCACGCGAGAGCCCCTGGGGCATCGTGGGCTTTTTCAACGTGGATTTCGAGATGAACCTGCCCACCTTTTTCTCGGTGCTGGTGCTGCTGCTGGCGGCCCTGCTGCTGGCCATCATCGCCATCCTCAAGCGCCAGGCCCGCGCCCCCTATGTCTTTCACTGGGGGCTGTTGGCCTTGGGCATGTTCATCATCGGCATGGACGAGTTTACCGCGCTGCATGAAAAGCTCTCCGAGCCGCTGCGCCGCCTGCTGGCCTGGGAGGTGATGGGCGCGTTCCACTTTGCCTGGGTGATCCCCGGCATCATCCTGGTGGCCGTGTTGGCCGTGCTCTATTACCGCTTTGTGATGGACTTGGGGCGTGAGATGCGCATCCGGTTTCTCGTCTCGGGCTTTGTCTTCCTCGCCGGGGCCATCGGGCTGGAGCTGATCGGCGGGCGCTATGCCGAGGCCCACGGCTCGTGGAACCTGACCTACAGCATGATCACGACGGTGGAGGAGAGCCTGGAGATGGCGGGCTCGATCCTGCTGGTGGACGCCCTGATCCGCTACATGGCGCGCGAGTACGGCGCGGTGCGGCTGGTGCTGGGGGAGAAGAGAGAGCATAGCTGATCAGGCGTGGCCATTCGCGTCCTTGGAGGACGAGATCGCGTCCCGCAGGATTTCGGCTACCATCAGTACGGCCGCAATAGCAGCGGTCCCCACCATGAACACACCATCCAGGCGTACTTCATGCCCCAGTGCGCGCTCGTGAAGCAACCAACCGCACTGAGCTGCAATGAAGAGGAGGAACGCTATCAAGGCCGCGATTGCCGCGTGATGCACCTTGGCGCGGTTGCGGAACCGCCAGCCGTGGGTGAGGAGGTCGGGGGTGGCAGCCTTCTTCGCCTGGGCTTCGGAGAGGCGAGGAGCAAGCGCGCCCAAGGCCCTCGCCCTGTCGCCCTCATCGGCAATGGCCTCCGCCGCCGCCAGCGCCCGCTCCAGCAGGCTTTCCGGCAGATAGGGGGCAAGCCAGATCAAGGCCCTCGCCCTGTCGCCCTCATCGGCAATGGCCTCCGCCGCCGCCAGCGCCCGCTCCAGCGCCCGCTCCAGCAGGCTTTCCGGCAGACGGGGCGCAAGCTCGCCCAAGGCCCTCGCCCTGGCGCCTTCATCGGCAATGGCCTCCGCCGCCGCCAGTGCCCGTGGCTTCAGGCTTTCCGGCAGATAGGGGGCAAGCCAGATCAAGGCCCACGCCATGGCGCCATCACCGGCAATGGCCTCCGCCGCCCTCAAGGCGCGGGTCCCGACAGGGCTGGCCCACAGAACCTCTGGACTCCCACTGAGATCCGAGATCAACTGCCGCAGTGGCGACGGAAACCCGGAAGGGGCCTTGGGCTCTCGCACCTGCCAGCGAGAGGAGAGCCTCGTTCCGATGGATCGAATGACTTGAGCCCACCTGCGGTGCAGCGCGCGTCTCAGCGGTTCGATCTTGAGGCGGATCGCCACTGGCAGTGTAGCCCAGTTCAGCCTCGCCCGCACCCACCAGCCCACGCGCAAGAACCGCACGTCCACCTCGTCCGGTCCCTCGCCCAGCAGATGGGCGGCCAGCACCAGGTCGCGGCGCAGGGAGCGTTCCCAGGGACTGCGCGCCCAGAGCACGCACCTGATGAAGCGGCGCGCCTGCTTCGGCTTGAGGTCACCTCCCAACATGCTGCGTTGGCTCGACAGGATTCCGGCCAGCAGCAACAGCGTCTCGCGCCAAGCCGGAACATGCAGGCGCGGGCGCAGGAAACGCCACGTCCGGCCAGCCAGTCGGCGCACAGGTACTCCTGAAAGGTCAGGTGGGTAAAGGCGATCTCGGGGTCGCTCTCGGGGCCAAAGGCCAGCAGGCCCCAGACCTCGCGCAACTCGGCCAGGTGCTCCCTGATCTTGTCCGGCGCCATGCCTCGATGGCGCTGCAACGCGTGGGCTATCGCGTCGCGGGTCGTGGCCTGGCCGCTCTGCACCAGGTAGGCCACGCAACGCGCCGTCGCCAGCACCTCATCAACCGCATGGTTCGTGCGGCGTCCCGTGGCATCCAGGTACTTGGGCAGCGCATCTCGCAGATAGCTCTGGTATGTCTCGGCGCGGTTGCGCACTTTGGCATCCAGGCGCGACACGTCGCGCTGGCAGTCGTCTACATAGATGTGGGCGAGCATGCGCAGCAAGAGGGGTGATTCCAGCGCCCGGGCCAGCCCCTGGCGGCGGCTCAGGGCATCGTGGACTGCGGCGGCCTCGGCGGCTGCGGGCTCACGGGAGAGCTCTTTGATCCAGCCCTCCAGAAAGGCGATGCGATCCTCGCGGCTCTCGATGGGGCAGAGGTGGTACACGCCAAGGTCGCGAATCTGCGCACCCGAGTAGGCCTCGGGGCGCGCCGAAAGCAAGAGGCGGTTCGCTCCGAGATCGGCGCCCGCGATGCGCTCGACGACGCGGGTGCGCACCGAGGGATCGCGCACCTCGTCCAGCCCATCCAGCAGCAGAGCCAGGCGCCCCTCGCGCCACCAGCGATCCACGCATGGCGCGGCCTCGGAAAGGGTGGCGCCCACCTCAGCCTGCACTGCCGCAAAAAGGCCCTTCTCAGCGATACATTAGGCGTGATCGCGCAAAGAGAGATACACCGGCAGGCGCGTCTCGGCCAGGCCAAGGTTCTCCTGGGCGCTGCCCTCGGCGAAACAGAGGGCGATGAAACGCAGCGACGTGGTCTTGCCCGCGCCGGCTTTGCCCAGGAGCGCCATGCGGGGTGCGGCCCGCAGCGCCTCGCCCAACGGCACGGGCGGATCGGTGCGGGGCAGAACCATGCCCGAGGCTGCTTGTTCCCGCCCATCGGAGCCAGCCTCTCGGGTATCGGCGCTCAGCCGCTCTGCCAGATGAGCCCGCTCGGTTACCCGCGCCGAGCGCAGCATGACATAGACACTCGACAACGAGACAGCAACATCGCTCATGCCGACACTGGCGGGCGAGTGATATGTGTCTGCAACACGGCTGCAGTAGCGCGCGGCAATGTCCTGGTCGGTGGGCGTCTCGCTCATCGGCTTCCCTCACTCCCCGTAACCGCTCTACCCGCATAGTACCACGGCCAGGGAGCGGGCGCAACGCCCCCCTACTCCATCGGCACCACCACCGACCCGATCGCCGCCAGGGTTTGCAGGTCGTACAGCACGATCTCGACATCGGTGGCGCGGGCGGGGTCGGCGTCGGCGGGCAGCGCGACCTGCAGCGCGTCGGCGTACAGGTGGCCGGGACGCCAGAGGCCCGTGGGATAGTTGCCCGCCAGGGGGGGCAGGTCGCGGGCGGCGAGCTGGGCCCCGTCAGCGGCGCGGACGCGCACCGACATCTGGTAGTGGCGGGGCGCCTGGGCCTCGCTGCGCCAGAGCAGCTCCACCTGCACCACGCCCCCGCCCGCCAGATAGGCGTGGGCCTCGCGCAGCGTGATCACCGGCGGGCTCTCGGGCGGGCCATAGGCGGCCAAGGCGGCGGGCGGCTCGAACGTGGGCGCCGCGTCGCGCACCTGCACGGGTGCCAGGGCCAGCAGGCTCAGGGCGCGGCCATCGGCCGTCTCGGCGGGCTGGGCCACGCCGCCCACAACCAGCGTGGGCCGCAGCACATACAGGCCCGGGGGCGTCCACGAGGAGAGGGTCAGGGCGATCTCGGCGCGCCCGGCGGCCACCGGCGCCTCGCCCCAGGCCCAGGCCGGGCTGCCGGGAAACAGGTGGGCCGTCAGCGCCACCAGCTCGACCCGCAGCAGGGCGTCGGCGGGCGCCCCCTCCCACACGGTGGTCAGCCGCAGCGTGTCGCCCGGGCCAAGAGTCTCGGCGCTCAGGGCATAGTCGGCCAAGCGCGCCGGGCCCATCTGCACGCCGCCGCTGGGCCGATGCAGATAGGGCGCCCGGCCATAGTCCATCACCAGCGGGCCCTGGCGCGTGGGCGCGGCCTCCCTGGGCGACGCCAGCAGCAGCCAGGTGGCGATCCAGAGCAGGGGCAGCGCGGCCGCCAGGGCGCGCCAGCGATAGCGGGGCTCGCGGGCCAGGGCGTAGGCCAGCAGGCCCAGCCAGGCCAGGGCCGCCAGCAGGGCGAGGCGCTCGCTCCAGCGGGCCGCCCGGGTGTCGCCCAGGGTCAGGGTGAGCACGTGCTCGCCCGAGGGGAGATAGACGCCCACCAGGCCCAGGCCGGGCAGGGTCTGCACCGGATAGGCCAGCTCGCCGATGGCGGCGCGCCAGCCGGGCCAGCCCGTGGTGTGAAAGGCGATCAACCCCTCGGCGCCCAGGCGCAGGCGCCAGGTCTCGCCCACAGCGGTGCGCGCCAGCAGTTCGGCGCTCTCCAGCGCGCCGCTGAGGGCCAGGGGCGCCGGCTTGGCCCCCTGGTTGAGCAGCACTCCCGAGACGTAGGGGCGCGGCCACATCTCGGCGGGCAGGAACTCGTAGCGCACCGTGCCGCCCACGTTGCCCGAATAGGCCTCGTAGAGCATCAGCCGGTAGGGGGTGATATCGGCCTCCTCCAACGCCAGGCGGTCCACATCCAGGCGCGCCAGGCCGGTCACGGCGAGCAGCACCGCCAGCGCGCCCCCGGCCAGCCAGGCTGCCCAGCGCCGCCCCAGGGCATCGGGCAGCGCCCCGGCCAGCAATGCCCCGGCCAGGGCCTGGATCGAGAGCAGCCGCCAGGGGAACTGGGCGTACTCCAGCAGCGGGAGATACCGCCAGATCGGCTCGGAGAGGGGCGTCATCAAGAACGTGGTGGCCGCCAGGGTCGCCGCGGCCAGAGCCGCCCCCAGACGCGCGACGCGGCCCAGGCGGCGCCAGCGCACCGCCAGCACGACCAGCCCCGCGACGATCAAGAGCGCCTGCACCAGCCCCATGCGGAAAGGGTTCTGCTCATAGGTCAGGGTGTAGTCAAAGAGCAGGGCGCGTTGCACCAGATCCAACCCCGAAAAGTGCCCGGCATAGTGAAAGTAGCCGGTGGTCTGCTCGTGCAGTTGCACCAGGTCGCGGTCGGCCAGGGCGGGCAGCCAGAACCAGGCGCTCAGGGCCAGCCCCAGCGCCAGCGCCCCCAGGTTGGCCAGCAGGGGCCCCCACTCCCGGCGGCGCAACGCCTGCCCGTGCAACGCCAGCATCCAGAGCCCCAGGAACGGGGTAAAGATCAGGGCCGAGATGTTGTGGGTAACGATCAGCGCGGCATAGGACAGCGACAGGCCCAGCAGCCGCCCCAGGGTGGCCCGCCGCGCGGCCAGCAGGGCCAGCCACAGGAGCAGCGGAAACAGGGCCATGGCCCAGAACTCGGAGAGGGCGTCGCCCCGCACATACAGGTTGACCAGGTGAAAGGGCGCATAGCTATAGGCCGCCGAGGCCAATAACGCGCCGGGGCGCCCCAGTCCCCAGGCGCGGGCCAGCCCGTATGCCGCGCCCCCCGCCAGCAGGCACCCCAGGGCCTGGGCCAGCTTGATGCCGCCCAGCACCCCCAGGCCCCCCAGGTGGCCCAGGGCGCTCAGGTAGTAGGGCAGCGCGGCGTAATAGTGGTAGGCGGGATAACCCAGGCCATAGGCGGCCTCGGGCATCCAGCGCACCGGAAACGCCCCTGCCCGCAACGCCTGGGCCATCTGGTGGGTGCGCAATACCAGGAAAGGTGAATCGCCCCCGGCCCGCGTGTTGACGATGCCGGGGCCCGCCAGGGCGGGCAGCGCCGCCAGGAGCGCCAACAGCAACGCCAGGAGGAGGCCGATGGCCTCACCCCTGACGTTGCGCTCGCTTCCTGATCCGGTCGCCGATGCGCCCATAGCGCTCGGCTATTCCTTGCGGCGCAGCAGGCCGATGGCCACGGGGATGCCGATGGCCAGGCCCGCCGCTGCCACCAGCAGGCCGCCATAGCGGGCCAGAAAGCCGCCGCTAGAGCCGGACACTGACGGCGCAGCCGTGGGCGCGACGGTCGGCGCGGCCTCGGGCTCGGGCGCGCTGGTGGGCGCCGTGGTCGCCGTGGTCGCCGTCGGCTCGGGCGTTTCGGTGGGCAATGGCGTGGGCGTGGGCGCGGGCTGCTGGGCCACATAGACCTCGCGCAGGCCCCCGGCGATCAGCCCAAAGCTCATGGGTTCGGCAGCAGGCGAGACATAGCCCTCGGCGGGCGTCACCAGCACCGTGTATTGGCCCGGAGCCAGCCCCTCGACCGTATAGGGATCGCTCTCGGCGTCGGTGCGGCGCGAGATCAGGATGCGGCCATCGGGCCCTTGTAGCTCCACCAACGCCCCGCTCATGAGGGGCTCGTCGGCGTTGCGAAAGCCGTCGCCGTTCAGATCCTCAAAGGCCGCTAGCAGCACCCTGGCGCCGGCGGGCGTGGCCGTCGGCTCGGGGGTGGCGGTGGCCTCTGGGGTCGGCGTGGGCGTGGGCGTATCCGTGGGCCCCGGCGTGTTGGTGGGCGCGGGCGTGTTCGTCGGGCGCGGGGTGGCCGTGGGCGGCGCCGCATAGGTCACGCACACATCATCAAAGTACGCATCGTTGTGCTTGGTGCGGAACTCGGGCTCGCCCCGCAGGAACACGGTGATGGTGCCCCCCTGGGCGCGGGCCTGCGCCGAGAGCTGCACCCACTGGTCGGTGGTCATGTTGGCCGGCGACCAGACCACGCTGCCGGATGCGAAATTGGTGCCGCCCGTGGGGTCAATGCCGATGTAGAGGCGATAGTTGCCCTCGGACTTGGTGATATCGTCCGAGTTCGACGTCCACGATTGGGCCCAAGCGCTGGCCGTGACCAGGCTACCCGCCGGGACGCTCATCTGCTGAAAGATGCCCGCGTTATGGGTGCCAAAGGTGCTGAACCACTTTTGGGCCCAGTTGCCCGAGTGCACGCGCCGCGTCCCAAAGCGGCTGGCGTCCTCGCCCTTGTACTCGGGGCGCTTGAAAAAGCCCTCCTCGACGCGGGGGCCATCCTGGTAAAAGTGGTGCCAGCCGTTGGCGATGGTCACTTCGCCGGCGCCGCGCTCCGAGAACCCCTCCTCAAAGCTGGGGTTCACGGCGATATTGCCGGGGCACTGGGCCGCGACGGTATACAGCCCACCCAACGCCAGGCACAGCGCCGCCACAAAGATCAGCGCCGCGCCCCTCTTGAGCCACATTCCCTTCATCCTCACCTCCCAAGACCGATCAGTTGTCACGAACGGCAGACGTCACAAGGCTCTCGCCTGCCAGAATCACGGCATCGTCGCTTACGGGCAAGCCGGTCGCAGCGCGCACCGGCAGGCGCTCCAGGTCTTGCCAGCGATACAGCCCCACCTGCACCTGGCAGCGGGCCGCGTCCCAGGGCTGCTCCAGGGCGATGGTGCGCCGGTCCACCAACACGTCGCCCGCGCGCCAGGCACTGGCAGGCCAGATCTCTCCCCCGGGCGGGCCGTCGCTCTGCCCCACGCGCGCGCCATCGCACAGCACGTGCCGGAACGCCGTATAGTCCGCCGTTGGCTGCGCCTCGGCGCGCCAGTGGAGCGCCAGCGCCAGACTGCGCCCGTCCGCCGAGGGCGTGGCAGCGGCGCCCACCAGGGCGATACCATCCTCCCACAGCGGCCCCTGGGCCACGCCCAGATCGCCCGCCGCTGCGCCCCGCAGGGTGACGTAGAGCAGGCGCGCCTCGGGCTCCAGATCGCCCCGCTCCCAGGCGCCCTCGGCCAGCTCCCAGGCCCGCCCGCGCGGCAGCCCCGCCCACACAGGGGCATGGTCGTCAAAAGGCCACAGGATCACCAGTAGGTCGTCGGGCGCATGGCCCGGCATGTCAGCGCCCTGCTCCAGACGCGCAACCAGCTCCGGGTGTTCCACCAAAAAGCGCACCGAGGGCCATTGCTCCCACAACCGCGCCGCCAGCCAGACCCCGCGTCCCGGCGCCGGTTCGCTCGGGGGCGCCGCCAGGCCGCTGCCCTGCCAGCCTGCGCCCAGGTGCGCGTTGATCTCGACGGCCATCTGGGCAGCGCCGCTCTCGAACTGGTAGTACGCCGCCTCACTGGACAGGTGGCGACGATAGTCGCGCAGGTCCAGCAGCGCGCCAAGCGCCACGGCCAGGGCGACCAGCGCCAGAGCCAGGGTGCGCCCGCGCCCGGTGAACCGGCTCGCCAGCCAATCCAGGCCCAGGGCCGGGAACAGGTACGCCACCGGCAGCACGCCCACGGCGCGCAAAAAGTGCGGCGCGTTCTCCGCCAGGATGGTGGGCAGCAGCAGGATCGCCAGCCACACCAGGGCCAGCCGGGCGGCCGCATCCCGGCGGGCGCGCCAAGCGGCCAGCGCAACCCCCGCATAGAACGCCGCCGCCAACAGGGGCGCGAACACCGCGCGCCAGGGCGCATTGTGCCGGGGGATGAAATCGCCCCCATAGGCGAACATGCGCAGGCTGCGGCCCACGCTGCGCGCCAGGGCGCCCAGCGGGTCTCCCCCGTGGATGGCCGGGCTCAGGATCGAGACCTGGCCTGCACGCCCCAGCAGCTCGCCCTGCCCCAACAAGTAGAACCCCAGCGGCGCGGCCACCAGGAGCGCGGTTGCAGCCGCCACGGCCCAGCCCCGCCACCAGATGGCCTGGCGGCGGCCCAGCGCACACCAGGCGCCCGCCAAAATGAGGGCCACGGGGACAAAGCGCGCCGCCAGATAGGTGTAAAAGGACAAACCCAGCAGCGCCCCGGCCGCCAGCATCCAGGGCAGGCTGCGCAACCGCTGGCCGCGCCAGGCCGCCGCCAGGGCCAGGGCTGCCACCAGGGGCAGCAGTCCGGCCCGCAGGGCGATACGGCTCAGGCTCAGCAGCCAAACCGAGGTGACCGCCAGCGCCGCAGCCCAGAGCCCCACCCGCCGGCCGAACAGCTCGCGCCCCAGCCAATACAGCGCCGGGATCGTGAGCGTGCCCGCCAGGGCCGAAACGACCCGCAGCGCTCCCGGCGACCGCCCCAACAGGGCCACCGCTCCGGCCGCCAGATAGATGAATAGGGGCTCGCGGCCATTGTTGGCCGGGAAAAAGATGGACCGCTCGCCAGCCAATACCCGCAGGGCGTCCAATCCGTTGAACGCCTCATCCCGGTACAGCCCAGGGGGGCCGGCATCCAGCGCGGCCCAGCGCAGCACGCCAGCGACGATGGTGAGCGCGACCACGGCCAGCGCCACCCATCGCGTCGCTCGGGCCCCAGGATCGCCGGCGCGCTGTTGTGCCTCCATAGAATCGGGCGGATTATAGCATGGCAAGGGGGGGTGTCAATCGCCTGCGCCCTTGTGCTATACTGGTACCATAGAAGCGGGGCTTCGGCGGCCACGCCACAGCACGAGTGCGCGGGAAAAGCGCAGGAGGTACGACATGAGCGCAGGCCATACCCATATCGCCGTGATCCTGGATCGCACCGGCTCGATGGAGGTGATCCGCGATGATACCATCGGCGGGTTCAACGCCTTTTTGGAGGAACAGCAGGCCGCCCCGGGCGCGGCGACCCTGACCCTGGTGCAGTTCGACAGCCAGGACCCCTATGAGGTCATCCATCACAACGTCCCTATCGCCGACGTGCCCCGGCTGACCCGCGAGACCTATGTGCCCCGCGCCATGACGCCGCTGCTGGACGCCCTCGGGCGCGGGATCCTCGATCTCGAGCACAGCCTGGCCTCCATGCCGGAGGAGCAGCGGCCTGAACGGGTGGTAATGGCCGTCATCACCGATGGGCAGGAGAACGCCAGTCGCGAGTTCTCCAAGGAGCAGGTCACGCGCCTGATTCAGGACAAGCAGGCGCTCCTGGGCTGGCAGTTTGTCTTTCTTAGCGCCGACTTGCAGGCCATCGAGGACGCCATCCGCAGTGGCGTACGTCAGGCCCAGGCAATGGCCTTTGACCACTCGGGCCAGGGTGTCCAGGCCGCCATGCGGGCGTTTTCGACGCGGCTGCGCGAGTTTCGGGGCAACCAGCGCCAAGACGTATCCTTTGAGCAGGAGGATCGCGACCAGCAAGCCAGCGAGGGCGCCCGCAAGCAGAGCTAGGGCGCGGGCGCTTGCGCGCAGACTCGGCCTGGCGTACCATCCACCCAGATCATGTCAGGAGGTATACCATGAGCGAGATCAAGCGCGTGTTTCAGGTGGATGGCAAGCCGTTCTTTCCTCTGGGCGGCCAGGTGCACAACTCTAGCGGCTATAATTTGAGCGAGTTGGAGACGGCCTGGAAGGCACTGGAGGCGATGGGCGCCAACACCGTCGAGATCCCCGTCTACTGGTGCCAGGTGGAGCCGGAGGAGGGCCAGTTCGATTTCAGCGTTCTGGACGATCTGTTGCAGGGCGCCCGCCAGCATGGGCTCAAGCTCATGCTGCTCTGGTTCGGCACCTGGAAGAACGGTCAGATCGAATACACGCCCAACTGGGTCAAGGGGAATCCCGAGCGTTTTCGGCGGGTGATCAGCGCGGCGGGCTACCCGCTGGGGGTACTCTCGTCCGAGTGTCGGACCAATTTCGAAGCCGACCGGCGGGCCTTGAGCGCCTTGATGCGCGCCATCCGCGAAAAGGACACCGAGGAAAAGACCATCATCGCCGTGCAGGTGGAGAACGAGCCGGGCATCCTGGGCAGCGACCGGGATTACTCCGCCGAGGCGACGGCCACGTTCCACGGCCCTGTGCCGCCCGAGCTGGCCTCGCAGGTGGCATTGCACCCGGGTACGCCGGTGCACCAAGCCTGGCAGGCGGCGGGCGCCCGCGAGGCGGGGAGCTGGCCCGAATTGTTCGGCCCCCATGCGGGCGAGTTCATGACGGCCTGGCAGATCGCCCACTATATTGACGGGCTGGCCGCCGCGGGCAAGGCCGTCTACCGCGTCCCCATGACCATCAACGTTTGGCTGGGCGAGGGAGGCCGCCGGCTGGCGGGCGAATACCCTTCGGGCGGCGCCGTGGCCAAGGTGCTGGACATCTACAAGTGGTTCACGCCGCACATTGATATCATCGCGCCGGACATCTATTCCGCCAGCTCGGCGGGCTATCGCTTTGAGTGCGAGGCCTATCGCAGGCCGGATAACCCGCTGTTCGTGCCGGAATCGGGGCGCGCCGGCAGCAACGCCCGCCACATGTTCTACGCGCTGGGCCAGTATGACGCCATCGGTTATTTCGCCTTTGGCATCGAGAGCATGCTGGATCAAGAGGGCAACCTGCGCCCGGAGAGCGCGCCGGTGGCGGCCAGTTTCCGCGCCGCGCGCCTGGCGATCCCCCTGCTCTTGGAGCACCAGGGCGCGGGCCGGGTGCACGCCATCGTCCAGGAGGAGCACGCCGCCGAGCAGTATCTCGACCTGGATGGCTATATCGGCGTGGTGCGCTATCTGGATGCGGATACCCCCTACCCCAGGGGCTATCTCACGCCCCGGCCCGCCAGCCGCGAGGCCGTCGAGCGCGCCCGAGGTCTGGTGATCCAGGTCGGCCCCCACGAGTTCTATCTGGTGGGAGGGCCCTTCCGGGTGCTCTTCAAGCGCAAGCCCGCGCCCGATGCCGAGCTGACGCCCCAGGCGGCGGCCCGCCTGCTGGCCGAGGAACTGCCCGACTTTTACATGGTGGAGGAGGGCTACCTGGATGAGGACGGCGCCTGGCGCGCGCGCCACTGGCGCAATGGCGACGAAGTCACAGGCGGGGTGTGGGTGGATTTCCGCTCCGAGCTGGTGCGGGTGGTGATCACCCACTAGCCGCCCAACCGAAAGCAACAAGCTAGAGAGCAAAACGCGGGGGCGAAGCTCGTCTTCGCCCCCATGCCCTGCATTGCCGCTTGGGCTGAACGGCCTTTGCCCGCTCTAGCCCACGCGACAAGCAGCAATCGTCTCGTCGCGCAGCTCGGCGCCAAAGCCAACGCCCTCGGGCGCATAGATGTAGCCGCCCTCGATGCGCGCCCGGTCAGTGTACATGCCCGGCCCCTTGGGCACGCCGCCCGTCTCGCACCAGATGGCCGAGGGGGTGGCCATCAGCAGGTGCGTCGTGACGCCCTCGCCGCCGTGGCTGGCGATGGGCATGTGGTGGGCCGTCGCCAGCCCCGCGATCTCCATCCACTCGCTGGGGCCGCCGGTGCGCCTGGCATCGGGCTGCAGGATGTCGCAGCCCCCCGCCGAGAGCAGCTCTTGCACGGCATAGCGGGTATAGTGGTTCTCACCCGTGGCCACCGGCAGGGTGAGCTGGTCGCACAGCCAACGATAGCCAACGGTATCGTGGGGGCGCAGCGGCTCCTCGAACCAGGTGACGCCCAACTCTTGATAGACCAGCCCCCGGCGCAGCGCTTCGTTGCGATCCAGCACCTGGTTGGCATCCACCATGAGCACCCCCTCGGCGCCCATGATACTGCGGGCCGCCTCGATGCGGCGCACATCCTCATCCAGCGAGCCGCGCGCCACCTTGATCTTGACCCCCGCCATCTCGTCGGCCACGGCGGTCTCGATGGCGCGCTTGTACTTGGTCAGGTCGTCATCGTCGTCATAGTACCAGCCCACCATCGCATAGGCGGGGATGCGGTCGCGGCAGGCGCCCAACAGCCGCCAGCCGGGGACGCCCAGCTCGCGGGCCATCAAGTCCCACAGGCAGCCATCCAGGGCCGTGAGGGCAAAGTGGGCGATGCCCTGGATGCCCACATATTCCAGCTCGTGCCACATGCGCTCGCGCAACAGGCGCGGTAGGAACGGGTCGGCGCCGATCAGGACGGGGGCCAGTTGGCGCTCAATCAGGGCCTGGAGCGCCGGGGCGGCGTGGATCGAGACCCCCAGGTAGATATAGCCGTGGCCCACCAGCCCCGCGTCGGTGTGCACGCGCACGGCGACGCCGGCGCGCTCGCCAAAGCGGTGCTGGGCATCGGCATAGCCACTGCGGTCTGGAAACTGGAGCCGGATGGTCTGAACATCGGTGATGCGCATGGGGCTTGCTCCTCGTGTGTGGATGGCGTTGCATCGAGTATGGCCGCAAACCGGCGGCGTGGCAAGCCTCGGAGAAGGTCAGGTGTATCGGTTCAGAATTGGGGGGAAAGCGGTCAACACGCTGTGGACGGCAGCCTGGTAGGGGCTAGGCATGCCTAGCCCCTACAACAAAACCATAGAAAGAAGCGCTAAACACGTATGGGCAAAGCTGAAGCTAGACGTATGTATGCGTCTACAGCGTCCATAGCCGAGGACATGTACCCATCGATTGCGGAATGTTGGCATTACCGCTCTACACAGTCAAGAACTCGTCCTTCCAATCTGGATAGACGCCGTGCGAACGCACACATCCGTCCCCCATGCGCGCCCAATGGCCCCGCGCTATAGTCTGCCCACGGATACGCCACGGAACATGGGAGGTGCGCCATGCGCGTCAGCGAGATCGTCAGTTGCCCGGAATTCTCCTGCCAAGAGATGGCGCAGGCGGCCTATGCCCTGCCCCCGGCGGACGTGGCGCCCGAGGCGGTGCGCATGGTGCTCATCGCCGAGGCGCCGCCCGCCGACCCCGTCGAGGGCCTCTATGCCGGGCCGGGGGCGCTGCACGCCGCCACCACGCTAGAGGCGTTTCGCGACGCGGGGCTGGATATCGCCAGCATCGAGGAGTTGTTGGCGCGGGGCATCTATCTCACCACGGCGGTCAAGTGCGGCAAGGTGGGCTATGCCGTGCCCACCCAGGCCATCCGGGCCTGCTCGCGCCTGCTGGAGCAAGAGCTGGCCCTGTTCCCCAACGTGGGCGCCTACCTGCTCATGGGCGACGTGGCCATTCGCGGGTTCAACGAGATCGCCCGGCGCGCCACGGGCCGGCGCGTGATCCCCGCCGGTTCCACCTACAAGCTGCGGGGCGCCGAATACCGCTATGGCGAGGGGCGGGTCTATCCCTCGTACCTGCAGGCAGGCAAGGCGTTCTATATCGAAAAGAGCAAGCGCCAGATGATCGCCGAGGACCTGCACAGCGCCCTGGCGTGGCTGGCGGGCGCCTGAGCAGGGGTGCGGCGAACCGCAGGCGCTGGGCACAGTCTTTACACATTCTTTATGCCGAATTGGCATAGGGTTTATGTTGCTTGGGCGCGCAAGGGGTATGATGACGATTGTAGGCGTATAGGCTACGGTTCGGTTGATCACCAGACGATCGTTAGCTCGGCTGGCGAACAGCCCAGAGGGGACTATCGCACAGTATCGGGGAGCACGACTCGCGCAAAGGTAGGCTCTTGCGGGCGAAAGGGAGGTCTCGACGATGAAGGTTATCAAGTGGCGGCATGTGGGTTGGGCGCTGTGCGCCGCGATGCTGGCGTGTGTGGCCCTGGGCATCCTGTGGGCCGGGGGCGTGGCGGTGGCGGACGACCTGGATGTGGTGATTGACGAGTTCAGCGCCGCAACTATGGATATCACCCACACAATAAGTGACACGATATACACCTACCCACTTCTGCTAGAGGCACACGGGTCGGGAGCTGGTATGCTCGGGGGATACAGAGACCTTTGCCTAACGGTAACCAGCGGCGACAATGGCCGCAATGCACAGTCCGGTGTACAGACTGTGGGGAAGTATCTATACTTCGATAACGGGGGCACAGTTCAGGCGACTGCCGAAGTGCAATGGGACGGCGATGATGTCGACTGCGATATTGACCCGATTGGGCTTCGGGATGGCGGCTCCTCCGGTGTTGATATTACCAATAGCGGAAACAACACCGGTATTCTCGTAAGAGTGATTGATTCGGATGGAGGAGAGGTATCGATCACGGTAACAGTCTACCGGGACGCGAGCAATTATGCCTATCTACAAGTAGGGCATGACTACAGGGTAAATCCCGTGAACGACGAGATTAGAGACATATTCATGTCATTCTCGGACTTTACCAAAGTGGGCACTCTGGACTACTCGGACGTTGGCGCAGTTGTGCTGACCATTGAGACAGTTGATGCGGGGGCCGACCTTAGCATCGCGACATTCCTTGCTAGCACCCGCTACGAGTACGGCGACCTGCCCCTGGAGGGTGCCCACAGCGTTGACTACATGACCCAGGTGGGGTTCTCCGAGGACGTGGTGAACGCCCGCCACATCGTCGGGGACATGACCCTGGGCGCCAGCGTGGACTCGGAGCGCACCCACAACGCCAGCGTCCTTGCCGATGGTGACGACCTCGATGGCTATAACGACGAGGATGGGGTGACGCAGAGGAGAAGAGACTGCACCGAGGGCACTATCAACTGGTCTTCTAACCCGAATTTCCAGCCGGGAGGCTGTGTTGCACTGAACTATTCGGAATGCACTGGTAGTCAGCCTTGCACTGTGGCCACGGCGTTTCCAAAGTCCACGTTATGACAAACATAATCGATTGAGTCCGTGTTCGATGCAATAGGTAGTCTGTCGTAGGCTTTGGGCCATACTTCGGGCTTGGCAGTGATGTAGGAAAGCTACGA
>Ga0334890_1001069_pt1 | contig 40468 bp, 36 predicted proteins | sample GraSluR1_MG_3_FD_207220 | JGI IMG/M metagenome (GOLD analysis project Ga0334890, IMG submission 207220) | Sludge microbial communities from methane-producing bioreactor in Wageningen University, Netherlands - Granular Sludge_31_08-R1 | ecosystem: Engineered > Bioreactor > Anaerobic >... | reverse complement strand
CACTGCAGGTCTACGACCTGGCGGGGCGGGAGGTTGCCCGGGTGTTTCTCACGGAAGGTACCGGGTTCTGGGACGGCACAGGGTTCTCCGGGGTGAGACTCCCCTTCGGGGTCTACACCGTGGTGGGAGAACAGGGGATCTCCAAACGCCTCACCCTTCTTCAGGAGTAGCGAGCAGAAGGGGCACCCCTCAGGCTTCTCCTCAACCCCCGCTCCGTCACCAGCCGCCGGTCCCCCAGGGCCTCGATCTTACACTGCTTCTCTTCAGGCAGCTTCAGAAGGCAAAGCCACTGGGTTATCCGGTCTGAAGTGATACCGTGTCTTTGCCCGAGCTGAACCCGGGTGAGGTTGTTCCGGAGCATTTCCTCGTGGAGTTCCCGGGCGAAGATGAGGGGGTTGCGGAACGGGCCCCGGGGCGATTTCGGCTTCAACATCACATCGGGTCGGGGACGAGTCAGAGTGTATGTTTCGACGGAAAAGGTTCGACTCAGCGGCAGACGGGCGTACCATCCACACCATTCGAATCAGGCCTTTCACAATTGGCCTGTCCATCTAAAACCAGAATTCCAGTCTAATGGGAAAACTTGAATGAGAGTCAGAGACGCTTGAGCAACTCAAGGAACTCTGAGGGCGCAAGAACCTTGACTCCGTGTCTGAGATCGAGCGGGAAGTGACGGGTGTTTCCTGTGATCAGGCAATCGGCACGGGCGGCGATCGCCACCTCAAGGAAGCAGCAGTCATCCGGATCGGGCAGTGGCTCCTTCAGGGGCTTGGATGGATGCAACTCAGCCGTTCTTCTTATGTACTCAATCAGAATCGTGACCAGTTTGGGATCCATACGGAAGCGGTCTCTTCCGAGGACTTCCTCATACTCCAGCAGGATTCGGGAATCGACACAGAGGATGACTTCATTGGAGGTGAACAGCCTCACCAGATCGGCACACATGCCGAACGGGGTCAGCAACCCTGACACTAGCACATTCGTATCGACAACAATTCTCATGATCGAGGGCGTGTTTTTCGTGCGTCCATGATTTCCAGTTCAATGGCATCCATGGACAGAGTATCGGTGCCCTGTGCAACGGAAGCCCTCTGAAGATCGGCTATGGCACGCTCCACCCTTGCCCGTCTGAAGGCTGTAAGGGATTCCTCAACATCACTTTCATCCACCGAGGAGAGCAAGGCCACCGGGCGGCCGTTGCTTGTGATGATCATCTCCCCTTCATCAGGAAGGTCACGCCAAATGGCAGCCGAGTTTCCCCGCAGATCGCGAACGCTTATGAATTTCATTCGTCACCTCCATCTACACACATTTGTATACACAATCGTGCCATCTTTGTCAAGACGAATGTTTCTCGTGATGAAGAGAGTCGCGGAAACCGATCAAACTGTCCAGAATGGAAGATTTATCAACACAAGGTGCAAGTGCGACCTAGCCGCCAGTATGAAAACGGCACTATGTGCGTCTCCTCAACCCCCTCTCCGTCACCACCTGCCGGTCCCAGTAGTCCCCCATCGCCTCGATCTCACTTTGCTTCTCTTCCGGTAGCTTCAGCAGACAGAGCCACTGGGTGATTCGGTCCGAGGTGACACCGTGCCGTTGCCCGAGCTGTGCCCGGGTGAGGTTGTCACGCACCAGTTCTTCCTGCAGTTCCATAGCAACTCTTAAAGGGTTACGGAAAACCTTCTTGGGCTCTATGGTTCGGGTGTCAGGGCTGCGTTCCTCTATGCTTTGAACAAGGTGAGTTCTGGTTCGAGGAACTTTCAGTTTGGCGTACCACTCACACCATTCGAACCCGAAGCAGAGAAGGGGAGCCTTTCAACTCCCCTTCCTTCGTTCATGGGCTAATCTACCTGATCAGCACAACGCGTGTGGAAGCTTCGAGTCCCGTGCCAGAAAGCCTTACGAAGTACACACCGGAGGCCAGAGGCGAGCCGTTTCCGTCATGGCCATTCCAATAGTGGGAGTGGGTACCGATGGGAAGAGCTCCCAAGTTCTGCGTTCTCACCAGGCGTCCCGCAGTGTCGTAGATGGAAAGGGTCAGAGGGGATAACCCGATGCTCTGGAAGGAGAGGTTCGTTCCGGTTTCCATGGGGTTGGGAAAAGCATTGAGAAATGGGCTCTCGCCAGGAACAACCTCACCCATGGGCGGCTCGGTTCCAGTGAGATCCGGCACCCAGCGGGCGATACGGCATGCAAAAATGCCCCCGGCGTAGAGGAACCCCCCCCCGACATATACATCCGAGCCGGTCGCGGCGACGGCATAGATAGAGGGATCTGTACCACCGCTTACCCCGCTTCCCAGTGCTGACCAGGAACTGCCGTCCCAACAGGCGATGTGGCTGGCGGGGCTGCCTCCGGCCTGGGTGAAGTATCCTCCCGCGTACACATCCGTGTCGCTTAAGGCGATCGCTTTTACCACATCGGTCACCCCGCTTCCCAGCGCTGACCAGGAACTGCCGTCCCAAAGGGCGATGCGGTTTGCTGGATTACCCCCGGCCTGTGTGAAGAATCCCCCCACGTACACATCCGTGTCGCTCACTGCGACAGACGTGACGTAGAGGTTGACCCCGCTTCCCAGCGCTGACCAGGAACTGCCGTCCCAGCGGGCGATGTAGTTGACGGGGTTGCCTCCGGCCTGGGTGAAGATTCCTCCCGCAACCACTTCCGAGCCGCTTGCAGCGATTGCGAAGACAGGTTCGTTCACGCCATTTCCCAGAGCTGACCAGGAATTGCCGTCCCAGCGGGCGATGTAGTTGGCGGGGTTGCCTCCGGCCTGGGTGAACTCGCCTCCCACATACACATTCGAGCCGCTCACTGCCATGGCATAGACCGTTGGATAGCTCACGCCTCCTACACCACTTCCCAGAGCATGCCAGGAAGTGCCATCCCAGCGGGCGATGGCGCTGGCAGGGTTCCCTCCGGCCCCGGTGAATCGGCCTCCCACATACACATCCGAGCCGCTAACTGCGATGGCATAGACCCAGCTGTTCACTCCCTTTTCCAATACGTGCCACGAACTCCCGTCCCAGCGGGCGATTCGGTTGGCGGTACTCCCTCCGGCTTGGACGAATTGCCCCCCCACGTACACATCAGAACCGTTCACGGCGATTGCGAGGACTTGGCCGCTCACGCCGGTTCCCAGCGAGTACCAAGCGCCTTCCAGGTCCTGCCTGTAAGGAAGGTGAACAGGTTCCCATGGCAGAGCCCCCTCTTCCACGAAGATCGGCTCCCCATCAGGACCGTAGGTCATCCGGAACCCGGTGGGGTCAAAACTGCCGGACACTCCCTCCATGACTCTTCCGTCTTGAGTAAGTACCGCTTCCAGTGAGGGAATGGTTTCGGCGAACGTCAACGAGACGAGTGCAGCAAGAACGATTCCCCAGCAAGATTTCATGATACCCCTCCTGAGTCTCTATAACACTTTTGTCCAGAGGACGGTTTCTGGAGTCTTTTCTGTCGTCTTTGATCTGGAAGAGCATGGTTCGTGAGGAGGTGAAACATGGACTGGACGTCTGTCCACACCCGATACCCTCGACAGGACTCAGACCGGTGAAGACGAACCCGAAAGCCATCGTCACCCATGTCGAGAGGTCTTCCTCGAACGTGAACACTTCGTCAATGACCATACTGTCAATCTCCATGGTACCCGTTTCGAGGAAGACGGTCGCTGCAAGGAGGCAGTCCTCGTTCTGGTCGTCGATGGCGTTCAGCATGATCTGGACGTACTCGTTGAGCCCCACTGTATGGTATGCTGCAGCGAAGGCACTTACCTCCGAGTAGTTCTCGAAGACGTCTCCCGAACCGTTGAGGAACGTCCTGTTATCCTCAAACACAAACTCCTCCAACCTGTCGTTCCAGGTCCAGAGGGTGACATCGATGCCGGTAGCTTCCGTGTACATATTAGTCGTGTTTCCGATATAGACGTAAACGCCGTCATCCATCAACAGCAGGGGGCCATCCAGGTACTTGAACGCAAGTCCTGATGCATGAGCGGCAGTGCTCGTGAGCGTGAGGGACCCCAGATCGACCGCACCCAGAAACATGTTGTGCTTCATCTCGTCCTGGGCCTGGTTTCCCTGAAAACCGCCGGTCACCAGCAGGTTGTTTGCGGAGTCGTAGAGGATCTCCGCCCATCCGTACTCCACCAGGCTCTCATCGAGGATCAGTGCAACGCTGCTGTTCTCCGTGGCCACTTCCACGAATCCGTAGGGGTTGGAGGGATTGCCGACTCCTTCGTCGAGCATGTACCAACCGCAAGCGGCGTATACGTCGTTCTCCGCTCCGTGGTCACCTATGTAAACGGCATTCCAGGCTGCCACATTGACCCAGTCGTCGTCATTCCATTCGTGTACAGGACAGACCGTCGTTCCATGATCGCCCAGGATCACCGCCAGACCCGAAGGGTCGTCCAACCATATCGGTTCCTGCAGGTCCACCCGGGTGTAGCCCACGCCCAGGAACCGGTCCTGGATCGTGCCGTACTCCACATAGTGCAGGATGCCGTATCCGTCATCGTCCAGGTGCATGGTATCGCAGACTGCCTCGTAGGTGAAGTTCCATACAGTGGAGTCCCCCGAAAGACAGTACTCCCGCATGAAAAGAACGCGGTTCCATTCCACCGGATAGTCCGAATCCGCCAGACGCCCGATGATGACGGGATTGCCGTCGTGAAGGACCAGATCCATGGCTCGTGAGTAGTTCCAGCGCGGTTCTTCGTAAAGGTAGTACTCCGTCATGACGAGATTACCTAGCAAGGCAAGCCTGATACAGAATACCGCAGTTGCGAGGTTCATCCGTGCATCTCCGTTATTGTGCTCTCTGGGAGAGGATCGGTTCGAGGGTGGAACGCATGAACCTCAGAACAGCGACTTGATCCCCCCCCAGGTGCAACGCTCCAGAGCCGTCGTTTCTCCGTAGAGGATCAGGAACGCGCCGCCCACAAAACCGAATCTCGCATGGCAGGTGTTCCATGTATTGCCGTTATTACTGGTTACATACGCCTGTTCGTACCAGCCCGGCTGATTGTTTGCCATGAACAGGTAGGCGTCAATCCCGCCTATGACTGCCTGCATGCTCAGCCAGTAAATGCCGGGCCCCGGCAGAACCACCTGCTCGGAAAGCGTGATCACCACCCGCCAAACCGTGTATCCGTAGAATTCATCGAAGTCCTCATAGACGAGGTCGCTCTCCGGGCTGTACCACAGGAAAGCACCGCCCGGTCCGCTGCCGGTGTCATGCAAGATCCCGAGGTTGTAGGTGGTGGGAAGCACTGGGTTGGTGAAGGCGGCCCAGAACTCGACGGTCTGAAGGATGCAGTCTTCGTTGAGGTGAATGTCTTCTGCGATCATCCAGTTTGCACCGCTGGAGAACTGGTAGGCGTTGTTGATAAGATCATGGTTGTACGGTTGGGAAAGCAGAACGTCGTCGGTGGCGGGAAGGAGCAGCGGCGATCTAAGGCCAGGAGAAGGGGCCACAATATCATACGCCCGATAGTGGGAGGCCTCGAGATGGAGTGGAGATGTGTGGAACGGTGGGTTGACGGACGGACTGAGCACCATCACGAACTGCAAAGCCCGGAAGCAGAGCATCATAGCCTCCCCTCTGCACTGCTTTACATTCTGTGACAAAATGTCATACATGTCAAGATGCGAATGCCTGTTCTGATATGACCTACCGGTGCTGCCTCCTCAACCCCCGTTCCTAAACCACCCGCCGGTCCCAGTGGTCTCCCAGGGCTTCTATTTCACGATGCTTCTCCTCAGGGAGTTTCAGCAGGTGAAGCATCTGGCTGACCCGTGAAAGTGAGCAGCCGAGCTTCCTTGCCATCTGCCCCTGGGTGAGTTCTTTCAGTTGAATCTCGAGGGCGATCTCCCGGGCCTGGATGATGGGATTCCGGTACGTCTTTCTGGTCTTTCGCTGTTTTATTGGTTTGTCAAACCCTGTCAAGTACCACAAAATAGTTCGTTGGGCCACACGGTTGGTGTACCACCTACACCATTCGAACCCGGTTCATCACCATTAGGGGGCGCACCCCTATCCCAAACACATCACTTTATGCGTGCTTTGGGTTCTCACAACCCACGAATGATTATGCACACCGGAATGCTGTTCATTATCTCGCTTAAGCCAGCGCAAAACGTCTTACAGCGAAATCGGGGATTGACCGCTGGCAGTTATGATGCTATTGGATAAGAAATTAAGATGGGTGGTGTGTCATGTTCGCGTTTATTCTTGCCACATCCTTGGTCCTGTCCCCGAACCCGATACTTCCAGCCTGGGATGATGTTCTGGTGACACAACCTTTTCAAGGGTACTTTCCCGCAGCGGTCTCCTGCGAGAGTAGCCCGGGTTACATGCTCGCGGAGGACTGCTACCCCACAGTGGATTTCGTCCCGTACCAAGTGGATCTCTGGCTGGGATTCAATCAGCCCGGCACAGTGGACACATACAACTTCGGTTTCCAGCTGGACGACTCGGGTTCCCCCGACGGCACTTTTTTCTGGTACGGTACCCAGTACGACGTGGTCTTCGAGGACATAGGCCTCACGTGGGGGGGGTTCAGTTTCTTCCACTTGATGGTGACCATCGTCGACCCTCCATTGCTGGCTGCGGGTCAGCCCTGCTGGTTCTGCTTCCAGGCGGTAAACAGCTCCTCCGTGGCATGTCTGGTTGACAACAACCAACCTGGCTGGAACAGCCAGTGCTTCTTCAGCGGCGACGACGGGGAAACGTGGCAAAGCAGCCAGTCCACCTGGGGCACTTCATTCGGGGTGTTTATGATAATCTCCGGCACCACCGGCCTGGAGAGATCTACCTGGGGTTCAATAAAGGGATGCTTCATCTAAAGACCTCCGCCACCCCCTCAAATAACCGCTTCTTCCGCTGCTGATCTGTACGGGGTGAACCCCAAACTCGCTCGCAAGTTCTGCGATGGTCTTTTCACCCTTGATGGCTTCTATCGACACCTTCGCCTTGAGCAAAGCCGTGCCTGAAACCAACTATCACCCCTGTCTACATAGGGGGGCCAGCTCAGCCTTAAGGACGAGATGGAAAAAGCGGGAAGACTTGTACCCTGGCTGCTTTCAGAACACGGAGCCGCGTGGGAAGAGCTCGGCATCAGCCCTCAATCCATGGTGAAATGCCATTCCATGGGGTTGCCGACACCATCTGCGGAGAAGTGGATTCTGTACTTCGTTCCGGCGGGGCTTGTCCAGCTGACCCGCTCCGAGGGGATTCCGCATGTCATGGCTGAGTGGATGACCACGGTCTGATCGGTGAGGGAGTCCATGCAGTACATGAGGTAGCTTTCCGCCAGTGGGCTGAACTGATCCACATACTCCACTCGCGAGTAACGAAAGTCAAGTACAGTGCCTTTGACGGCAATAATGAGGTATTCTCCGCTGTGGTTCGGGCTTTCAAGGAAGATGACATCCTCCAGTGTCACATTTTCTGGAACGTTGCCTGTACATATGCCTGAACTCCTTCGTAGCATTCTTCAGCCTCTTCAGATTCGGCTCCGGTGGTGAGCGCCCCCCCTGCCGCGAGAAGAACCACCGCCCAGAAAGCAATGGTACGGTCTCCAATGGGTACCGGCATATCAGTCTCCCTTCGGCTCGAGGCAACGCTGCCTGCACTGCTCTGTCTGTTGTCTCACAGGCTACTCATACGCTCGTACCGGCATTCGGGAAGGAACTCGAGCAGCACCTTTGCCAATCCCTCCAGTTCCTTCTCGATAGTGGCCAGAACCAGAAGCACGTTATACTTCCGACCGGGGCCGTTGCTGGCCAGAATTGTTACCCTTGCCTTGTCTCCCTGAAGGGTCGAATTGGTGCCCCGCCTGCTCAGGATAACCGTACCCCTAACCAGAAGCCGGTTCTCTTTGGCATCGGGCATTATTCCCGCAAGGGGTATGCTCTCGGTCCGGGGTCTGAAAACCCCGAGCTTTACCCATGTGATAATGCCCGAGTCTTCCACGGTAAGCCTTTCCATGGCAGCCGCCATGTATTGCCTTATGAACCATGCGATAGCAAGAACTACTATCAGCATCCCTACGACCATACGTGGCCCTTCCTGGGTTACCGCATTACCCACCGCCGCCAGAAGCCCTATCAGAACTATCAGGCACAGAAGCGGCAGCTGCCCCGGCCATGGCCTTCTAGCGACGGTAAACCTGCCGTCTTCACTGATGATCCGGTATCCGTAATCTTTCATCGCCTCCTCCTTCACCGGTAAATCAGAGTATAGGCCCATGGCTTCAGTGAAGCCACATCGCCCGCTCCGTCACCAGCCTTCTTTCCCAGTGATCCTCCAGGGGCTCGATCTCCCGCTGTTTCTCCTCAGGGAGCTTCAGGAGGCAGAGCCACTGGGCGATGTTGTCCGAGGAGACGCCGTGCCGCTGTTCGAGCTGCGCCCGGGATAGGTGATCCCGGAGCATTTCAGTGTAAAGTTCCCTGGCGTAGAGGAGGGGGTTGCGGTAGGGCCCTCTTCTTGGTACGGGAAGATCAGGACTGGTGGTCTGAAAAGATAGGGTAGCCCCTGATCTGCTTCGAGCCATCCGCGATTGGGCGTACCAGTTGTAAAGTTGATGCAGCCGAAGCAGTTGCTGAGGCTGCTTCTTCAGTCTGCGTATCAATCGGGTCATACCGTTCTGATCCTGCCGATAATCCCCATGAAGAACTCTTTCGACCAAACATCGACAGCTTCGGGATGCAGAAGGAAGGGTCTTACATCCTTAACCGCCTGCTCCACAGAAAGATTGCTAATAGCATCATACAGATATCTCATTAGAAGAGCGGGTGACAGATCGACTTCTTCACCGATGTCTCCGGATTTCTTCATCCTCTCTGTAAGGTGAGACAGATGAAGTACCGGATGATTGGAAAGGTACCACACCAAGTCGTACCAGTCCCTTCCCTTGACCCTGTTCTTCCACTTCCTGCATAGGACTGCATGAAGCTTCCCGGCGAACATATCGGGCAACCGGTAAGAGATAATGCTGAAGGGTATCGGCCGAAGGAGGTACCTGCTCTCCGTGGAAAAACCTGCCGGCGGATCGGTATCAACCTCCAGCTTGATCTTGAATGTCCTGTCAGGATGGATATCGCCGGTCACACCTTGCGGCGCACCCACAAGCAGGAAGTGTGAAAGGGTGTTGCCCTTCAGGAAAGCCGTTGCGATATCCGTTCTCCTCTTCCTCCCGGGAAGCATCTCTATCTCGAAACCCAGACCACTCAGTTCCCTGCAGAGATAGTCACTGTACACTTCGAGTCGGAAACAAGGATCGGGAGCCTTCAGACTGAAGTCCATGTCTTCAGAAAACCTGTCCAGGCCGTGGAGAATTCGCAGAGCTGTCCCTCCGTAGAATGCCGCTCTCTCAAAGAACTTGCTTCGCCAGAGGCCGAACAGGACGACCTGCTGGATTATCTCTCTAAGGGCATTCGCGTAATCATCATTGGATCTGGGAGAAAACTCCTGAAGCATTTTACCTATGACTGGGTTCACGGTTGACCCCCGATAAGGTCCATCAGATAGCCGGTGAAGCTCCTTATCTTCTCTGATGAGTATGCGTCTGAAATCTCTCGAAGCAAGCTTCGAGAGAAGGTTGAGAATATGTCCCCATCCAGCCTTAGATCGTCCTCAAGATACTTTCTCCACTGACTGAAGTTTGACCTGCCTATTCTTCCGTCAGTCCATACCTTGTCCACTAGGGCCTTTTCCGGGGAAGCAATCAGAAAGCTGATGCCATCGGTGCGCTCTATCGATATTCCGACCGCATACCTGTCATTCCTGAGGGTTCGATAAGAGAACCGTCCAAAGGGAGTCGAGAACTCTCTTGACCTTCCAGTGGAAACCGAAGTTATCGTAGAAACCCTTTCCGGGATCATGGAGTAGAAGTTTAGAGCATAGTCCAGACTGACATAGGATGGTCCGTAAATAATGTTGGCAAGGTACTCTCTGCTGACCGGATTCTTTCTCAGGCCATCCCCGAATGTGTAGAGTCCCCTTTTTATTCTAACAAGCGATCCTTCTTTGATCAGCCTGGCAGTAAGATCCCGGGGCTTGCTGAACCTTTCACCCAGGATCTCAGTCAACGTCTGATAATCAAAGACATCCGGTTTGATCGCCTGCCTGAGAAGAAGAACAATGTTCATGTACACCTGCTTACATCTATGTCCATCACTACTGGACATAGTATACGCATTTTGCTTTGACTAGGTCAATCCGGTTTTGGATCATAAGGCAGACATGCGGTGTTCAGTTCTTCCTTGGAGGAGGGGGTTGCGGTAGAGGTTGGGTGAGACTTCACCGATCTGCTTCACGGGGGAGGAGTGTCCAGATACAGGGTTATCGCAGGGATCCGGGGGTTTCTAAACTTACTGCGAAGGAGTTCGGTACTATCATCGGTTTTGGTGACGAAATTGGATGATACAGGCTAGCTCGCACTTCTCACCAGCCCTTTGAAGACAGTAGTTTTCCGGGTTTCTGAGGGTTGCGATCAGGTGTTTGGCCCTGTTTCCGAGGATTCATTCAACTGAGGGGCCGGGAGCGGACTTGGATTCCGCTCCAGGCCCTCTTCTGAACAGACCCCTGCCTCTGCTTCCGGGAAGCCTTCCGTTCGGAGACCGTTTTGTTCAGTTCCTCAGTGGTAATGCCCGCAGGTTGTTGTGAATCCGGGCGAACTCCCCGGACCAGGGGTAACCGCTGGCGTAGGATACCAACACCCTTCTCACGCTGATCCTCAGCAATGAGCCAATCTTCATCAGCTTCAGCCGGATCGTTCCGCACTGAGCCCTGGCGAAGGCGGTTCCCTTCAGACCCAACACCCGGTAGGCGTTAAGAAGCATGTAGTCCACCCTGGAGAATCACACCCGCAACTGGTTCGGTACCAGCCAGTGGGTGCTGGTTCCGTCGGCGAACGGGTCCAGCTGCTGCTCCTTGATCCGGTTCTCCATCGCACTTCGGGCACAGTAATACTCCTCGTAGATTATCCTGTCGTTCCAGCCCAGTGAGGTTGCCATGATTCTGGAACTGCTTCCCTTTTACGGGTGCTCTGCCTTCGCGATCACCTTAAGCATCGTCCATCTTTCAACACCTGCCGGCCCTTGAGGTCAATCAGCACTTCGGTCTGCATCCGTTCATGCTGGCGGGTGCCTGAGTAACTACGTTGCCCCGCTGCCGGGGTCTCAGCAAACCTGATAGATTATCGGAGACTGATGGATCCTGAGGGTTCTCCTTTCACCCGTTGCTTTGCCCGATCATCCCAGAAGGAGGCTACCTTGGACTGGAAGCTGATGAGGTTGATCCTTGCTACCCTTTTCATTACCACCGGATGTTTTATGGAAAGAACCCCGGTCACCCTGCACAACACCCTCGGTGACCTTGAGATAACGACCCTGACCCTGACCGGCCCCGATGGCAGGGTAAAACCCCTCGAATCCATGGATCCCGCCGGAAAGGCCGAACTCCAACTGGCCCGGGGCTCCTACACCTTATCCGCTACCGACGGGGATGGCAACGACTATCTGGTCGAGTTCATCGTGGAAGCCCATCCACTGAACGTTAGAATCGGTTTTCTGCACAGCACCGGTTTCCAGAGGACGGTTAAAGTCTCCGAGGGCATCTACTGGACAGGTTCCGGAAACTCCCTGGTAACTTTGAGGAACAGGGCTGAAGACTGGACGATCTGGTATGTCTACTGTGACCGGTACACCGATCCATGGAGTGAAAACCGAATGGGCGCACACATTCTGGAACACGGCGAGGAGCTGAACATCCTGGTTAACCAGGGAATCTATGATGTCATGTGCGAAGACAGGGACGGCGACTACCACGCAATCTTCCTAGAGGCGGACGTAATGCCCGGTTCTCCCTTCGTATGGGAGGTCACGACAGGACACTTGAGGGAGTGGGAAGTGAGCAGCTTCGAGGACGACACCTGTCAGGGGCTTTCCCACGACGAGGGCATCGCTCCCGTAACCGTATTCAACAACCTGGAAGACCTGAGCATCTGGTACATCCACTACGCTTTACCCGGAGAGCCTTGGGTATTCGATCTACTGGGCTCGCGGATAGTCGGACCTGGGGAGGATTTTACCTTCATGGTGGACCCGGGAGTCTACGACCTTCTGGTGGAGGACCGGGAGGGTAACACATACATTAGATGGGATGTTCACATACCCGAGGAAGGCTTCATCTGGTCGGTGGACCCCGGCGACCGGAACTAGCAACGGCGCGTCATCGTCTTTTCATGCCATTGGGGGGACTTCTACCTGCAACCTGGCCTTGAACATCAACGCTACAGGGAAGAATGGACGGACCCGTTTGACGGAGTGCAAGAGTCTTCGGGTTCCTTAACGGTTGGGCCCTCTCTTGTGGTCGGTACCGCGATTGACTGGTTCTCCCTTGAACCAAGGATGGAAATGGGTCTGGTGTTTCCGAGCTTGGACGATGTGCAGGAGAGAATAACTCTTTTATTGCTCTCTTTCTGATGTCATGCGGCATGTATCCGGACGATTTGCTTACGTTATCTGGAAATGCAGATTTCCCCGCGGGTGTTCTCGCACACCCCACCGGAAGGATGGGATCAGCTCCGGCCTTCAGAGCCCTCACAGGTCATTCGGGAGATCAAGGGTCAGCAAGCTCAAGAATGTAAACACGCGACCAGTCCTTTGGAAACGGGCTCCAGGCCAGAAAACCCTTATCCGTGATACTGAAGACGATAAGTTCATTCCCGGGAAGACCGTTGACTGAGCATGTGAGTTCCAGGGTGCCATCAAATCCGTACACGTCGAATTGTGGTTTCATGAAGGAGCCATGGTGCACCCATACCCTTTCCAGAGAATCCTGTACACTGATACTGATGACGCCCAGTTCACGCGGATCAGGACGCCAGTCTCCTGTTCTCCGGTACTGCTGTCTGAACCACATCAAGTGTTCTTCTACTTCCAGAGGATCCCGACAGCCCTGTTCCCGCGGATACGCCAATGTGTCCAATGGAGTTCCGTCCTGTGAAAACACGGCAACACCATAGGGAGAACCCGGTACTGCCACGTAAACACGACTGCTTCTATCCAAGGCAAAAGCGGGTTGCTCCGCCAGAACGCCGAACAATCGTTCAATGTCCGGTGAAGTCCCATGCGTTGAATGATACACTGTGCCCGGATCCGACGAATCATGATGGAATCGTGACAGCTGAACAGATAGCCCGGAAGAATCACCAGAAGGTTGCAGAGGCCGTTCTAAAGTGGTATAATTGAGTGTCAACATACCAGTTACACCACAAAAGAACGGCCAGCAATGAAAACACAGTGTCACACCAAACATGGTCAGTTGGAGCTCAATTTTCAAGGGCTCGGTTCCCGCAAGGTTGTCAGCAGATTCGACGGCGGTTTCATCTCTTCTGACGGTGGTGCCCTCCACCTTCGGGAAGTGGAAGCCAGGTTGGGAATCATCGCAGGCTTCGCCGCCTGCTTCGAGGACAGGCGGGATCCATCCAGAACAGATCACAGTATCGGGGAACTGGTAGCCCAGCGGGTTTACGGCCTTGCCCTGGGCTATGAGGACCTTAACGACCATGACCGTCTTCGGTGTGACCCCATGCTGGCTCTTGCAGTGGGCAAGGGAGACGTCACCGGGAATGACAGGGTTCGGGAGAGGGACAGGGGCAACGCTCTTGCCGGGAAGAGTTCATTGAATCGTCTTGAACTGAGCAGTGAGAAGTGCGACAGATACCGGAAAACCCCGGTTCTCATCGATGCGGTCCGGGAGTTCCTTGTAGATAACTTCATTCGTCTGATGGAGTTGGAGGGTGTTCCGAAGCGGCTGTTCCTGGATGTTGATGCAACGGATGACCCGTTGCACGGGGATCAGGAGGGGAAGTTCTTCCACGGTTACTACAACAGCTACTGCTACCTTCCCCTGTACATCTTCTGCAACGGTCATCCGTTGTGCGCGAAGCTTCGCCGGTCGAACATCGATGCTTCCCAGGGAACCGTGGAGGAGTTGGAGTTCATCGTGACCCGGTTGAGGAAGCAGTGGCCCAGAGTGCAGATCATCGTTCGGGCCGACGGCGGGTTCTGCCGGGAAGAGATCCTTTGCTGGTGCGAAGAGAACCGGGTTGACTACGTGATCGGGCTGGCGAAGAACAAGAGGCTTTTGAAGGCCATCGGAAAGCAGCTCTACCGGGCGAGGAAGAAGCATGAAGAGACGGGTCATGCTTCCCGGGTGTTCATCTGGTTCTGGTACCGGACGAAGAAGACATGGAGCAGGGATCGCAGGGTGATCGCGAAGGCCGAGCACCTGGACAAGGGAAGCAATCCCCGGTTCATAGTAACCTCTCTTGGGTGGAATGACCGGAAGCTCTACGAGGAAGTGTACTGCGCCCGTGGTGAGATGGAGAACCGTATCAAGGAGCAGCAGTTGGACTTGTTCGCGGACCGGACCAGCACCCACTGGATGGGCTCGAACCAGTTGCGGGTATGGTTCTCCACGGTGGCATACATGCTTCTTAACGCCTACCGGGTGTTGGGTCTGAAGGAAACCGCCTTCGCCAAGGCGCAGTGCGGGACGATCCGTCTGAAGCTGATGAAGATTGGCGCATTGCTGAGGATCAGCGTGAGAAGGGTACTGGTGTCCTACGCCAGCGGGTACCCCTGGTCCGGGGAGTTCGCCCGAATCCATTCCAATCTGCAGGCATATCCACTGAGGAACTGACCAAAATGATCTCTGGACGGGCGGCTTCTCGGAAGCAGGGGCAGGGGTCTGTCCAGAAGAGGGCCGGAAGCGCAATACAACTCCGCCCCCGGCCCATCAGTTGAAAGAATACACGGAAACAGGGTCAAACACCTGGTCGTAACCCTCAGAAACCCGGAAATCTACTGTCTTATGGCACGTGGTGAAAAATGCGGGATAGCGTTGCGCGGCCATCAGCCCTGTCCAGTCTTATGTCCTGGGTGAGAATCGAGCTGTCCGGGAAGATGGCAAGCTGAATAAAGGGTTGTGTACCGGGTGGACTGCGATACTCCACAGGGGTAAGACTGCAATCGAAGAATACGTAGCGACGCAAAAAGTCTTCGAAAAGTGCGAAACCTTCTCCGAAGGGTGTTATTCCACCAATGTGAACATACTGGTATGGACCTGCCCCCCGGTGACTTGTCCGTTGAATGCATGTGCCGTCCCGTGAAAAGAGGCGCAAATCCTGAGAGACGTCATCAACCACCAGGATGTTTCCGGATGAAATGAAACAAGCGCCAAGAACCTTGCCGATCATGTGATCCGGATCTCCGGATTCGACTCCGATTGAATCGACTACGACAAGTGTGCTCACGCCGGTCAAAGTTTACACGCTTACCGGAGCAAAGTTTACAGATTCTCACCGGAGCAAAGTTTACAGATTCTGGCACTACTTTCCCTCTGAATTCATAAGCAAGTAAACCCTTCAGCGACTCAGTCGGTTAATTGCCTTTTCCTCTCATGGTTTCTTTATTGTCTATTACAGTTATGCTGGAGTGAAGCTTCCTCATGCTCTCGGCATTTGAGCCGGTTCCCACCTCGATCCGATGAGAATTATGTACGATCCGATCAAGAATGGCATCCGCTATCGTCGGATCGTGCAATGTCTCATGCCATCTGTTCACAGGCAACTGCGAGGATATGAGAAGAGAGCCTGCTCCATAACGTTCTTCTGCTATCTCGAGCATGTGCAGGCTCTGCCTGCTGTTCAGCTTCTCCATCCCCCAGTCGTCAAGGATGAGCAGGTCGGGTTTGATCAGCTTCGCCATGATCCTGTTCATCTCTCCGGTTTCGCGGGCTACTTCCATTTCCCGCAGGAGCGGAGGCATTCTCCGGTAAAGAACGGTGTAGCCCTCCATGCATGCCTTGTGCCCCAGGGCACAGCTCAGCCAGGTCTTCCCGGTGCCCGTGGCACCGGTTATCAGCACTCCCTGCTTCTCATACACCCACCTGCAGGATGAGAGGGACATCAGCAACGAACGGTCCAGCCCACGGTCGCTCCGGTAGTCTATGTTCTCCATGCAGGCTGAACTGTGCTTGAATCCTGCCTGCTTTATCCTGTGTGCCAGACGGCGGTTGCTCCTCGCCACGATCTCAAGGTCAAGCATCATGCCCAGCCGGTCATCAAAGGTGTATTCCATGATGTCCGGCATCGCCTGCTGTTCCTCATAGGCACGGGCCATGGAGTGCAGTCTGAGGGACTTCAGAGCGTCATGGACGGGATTCTTAAGCATATCGCCTCCTCCTTCATTTGTAGTAGTCGCCTCCACGAATGTTCTCGTGCTCAACGATGACTGGTTCTTCAGGCTCCGGATCGAGCTGTCTGCGCTCATAAAGCCTGAGTTTCAGAATGCTGCTCAGGGTACTGTGCCGGTATTCAGCTCCCGTTCTGAGAGCATACCCACAGGCTCTCTCAAACTCCTCGGCCCCGTACTTCCTCTCAAGGCTCATAAGACCCTGTATCCTGCGGATGGAGAGGGTGGGGTGCTTTTCACCGCTGTAGATCAGCCTGGCAAGCTCAAGGCTCCCGCCTGTCCTCAACTCAAGCCACTTCCGGGTACTCTCTCCCATCATTTCCCATGCCCTGTGCGAGGGTGGCAGGTGCTCATCACAGGTGGAACGTCGTTCACAACCTTTCAATCTCAGATGACTGGCTACCCTGCGGCCATTCAGAAATACCTCCACCCCATCAGCCGTTGCCCTGAGATCGACGGTCTTGCCGATGTGTGAGTAGTGCACACTGTAACGGCAGCATTTGTACATCACATGGCAGTCTGGATGAACTTTTGCCTTACTCCACTCCGCATACTCAAAACGCTCGGCGGGCAGAGGCTTCAGCGCTGGCAGGTCCACCTCATTGAATACCCCCGACCGTGTCCCTTCACGTTCGGTGAACGGCCTGTTGTTCAGGATCTCAAGCTTCTCCCACATGGCTTCGTTCAGTTCACGCAAGGAGAAGAACACTCGGCTCCGCAGGGGAGCGATCACCCACCTCTGCACGTTCTGAACTGAGTTCTCCGCCAGGGCCTTGTCCTTCGGGCACCGTACCCTGGCGGCATAGATCGCTGTTCCGTAATGGTCACAGAATTCCTCGAATACACGGTTGTTGTCGGGATCGTACCTGCCCGGTGTCGTTACCGCTGATTTCAGATTATCGGGGGTGATCAGAGCCGATACACCGCCATAGTACAAGAATGCATTCTCCGTGACCTTCAGCCAGTCGTGAATGGACTGGGTGTGGGAGGCTTCACAGTAAATCTTCCCCGAATGACCCATTGAGCTGACATAGATCTCACAGTCGATCTTCTCTCCGGTCTCCCGGTTCACATAGCTCATCCCAAGGCCGGAATAGTCTACAAAAAGCCTCTCTCCCGGAATGCGGTCCATGGGAGGGCTGGGCTTCTTCTGCTGCTTCAACCATCCCCGGTAATGCTCATTGAACTGGGAGAGACCGTATCCGTCGGGATGATCCTCACGGTACTCCTGCCAGAGCAGTGTTCTGGTGATGCCGGTCTTCTTCCTCCGGGTCAGGAGATCGTGAATCTTCTTGAAGTCCGGCATGGGCTTGCTGTGCGCCAGTATCGGTTCCGGCGGGAATACTATTGCTGACAGAGCCTGGTCATCAAGTAATTTCAACTCTTTCAGAGAGAACGAACTCTGCTCGATTCTCTTATGCAGCGTTATCACATGGGTATGAGACAGCCCGCAATACTGAGAAAGGTTACGGGAACCCGTAACTCCATCTCTCATAGCCTTTATCAGTCTCCTGATTTTCCTCAACGAAGTTCTCCTGTTTGCCATTGGCACCTCCAGTTTTCTGGAGATGATAATGGGAGTGCTACTTCGTCGCTGTCGGTTTATTCTTTCAATGGATTCAAGGAAAATTCGGCCTGCCGAGTCGCTACTGTAAACTTTCGACCGGCGAATCTGTAAACTTTGCTCCGGCGAGATTGTAAAGTTTCAACCGGCGAGAATGTAAACTACGCTCCGGCGTGTGCACAAGTGTCCTGTGCGGAACGACGGACTGCACTTCACTTCCGGGATTGCATGCGAGCATGACCGGCAGACAAAGAGCAAGCGCCATCATTCGTCCTGCTTCGAACGGCGCATGAGAATCCATGCGGTTTGGAATGGAGTGATCGGAACACCCGTTACCTCCGCCACACCTGCGCAGATACCGGTTCATGAGGCTTCCGGGGGGTACAGCAGCGCTCCGCCGGTGGCTAAGGTCAACCTTCTGCTCTCCTGCCACGCTACGGCAGGTAGTCGTCGATCACCGCGTTCCATGATCCGTTTGTTTTTGAAAAATGGGCGTAGAGAAACTTACCCTTTATCTCTCCGGACATGATGAATTGAGTTTCCCCTGCGTTGGCGTTCTTAACACCGGCGTTCCAGCTCATTATATGAGGTTCGAAGAACCCCCCGGACTGCGGGTCTTTCCAGCCGCTGCGGGGATACCTGGGAAAAGGGCAGACCCCGGGATAGGAAGGAATCGTCGGCAGGGGCGACAGCGTCGCGGAAGCATGCTTCTCCTGAACCGGCGTGATAACTGGGGGTTTCTCTGCGGGCGGCTGCCCGTCCTTCTCCTCCTCCCGCTTAAAGATATCCAGGGTCATGGGGATTGTGAGAAGCAGGAGAATCACGCCAATCACAAGTGTCACCGTACCGCATTTGCCCGGCATGCCTGAGAGAACCGCCAAAGCAATGATGACGAGGCTGAGAACAGCCACGCAACCCGCGGCTCCGGCTTTGTCTTTCGGGGTGAGGGGTTCCTGCTTCCCCGGCGGCTTTGCTCCGGTGTGGGGATTCTTTCCGCACTTGGGACACACATCTCCGGCGAAGTCCGACGACGATCCCGTATAACCGCAGCCCTTGCAGTTAACTCCGCTGAATGCAACCCCGCAGTGGGGGCATCTGGAACTCGAGCGTTCTGTGGGTTTACCGCATTTGCCGCAGGTGTATTGAACAATACTCAAGGGGCTGTCTCCTTTCGGGCGGTCCAGGCTGCTGAGGAGTATTGGCGATATTCTAACGGTAAACGCTTCCGACAGCACCCCTGCATAGTGTTGACCGGACAGAACTCCCCGGGTAGTTTGCCTGGGCAAAGAAACGGATGTCATGGTTTACAGCGCTGAAAGGAAAGACAGTGGATATTCTGATATTCTTTGACATAAACGGAACGCTTGTTCTGCGGGATGAACGAACGGACATTCCGTTCTCGACAGCCATCGACACCCTGCTTGGCGTCACTGACGCCATGAAGGGCGTTGACACCTCCGCCCGTTCGGACAAGGATGTTTTCCTCGAGGTTCTTGAGCGGAATGGAAAGGCTTTCAGCAATGGGAGGTGGGACGAGTTCCTAAGGCTGTATATCAAGGAACTCGAGAAGTTTGCGGCTACGGATGTCTGGCGGGAAAACGTCGACGCCGTATGGTTCGTTCGAGCCCTCAAAGCCCGGGGATACATACTGGCCCTTGTGACAGGCGAGCTTTCGGTGGGAGCGGAGTACAAGCTGAAGAAACTTGGAATATGGGATTGCTTTCTCACCGGCGGTTACGGTGAGGATGGTCTGAAGCGTTTTGAAATCGCGGACAGCGCCCTTGCCAAGGTGAAGAAGATGCATGAACGGGATTTCAAGGCCATGTATGTGATCGGTGATACGGTTCTTGACATAGAAACCGCGGCGCACCTCGGAGCACGAAGCATAGCAATCACCACCGGCTCGCATTCCAGAGAGAAGCTTCTCGCTGCGGGTCCGGATTATTGCATCGATAAGTTCAGGGAAGTCGAAAGCCTGCTTTTGCGGTGATGGCTTCCGGTGTCGCGGTCTGACCGGCCGGCAGCGGGAAGGGATGAAGACGGAAGAGGTGTAGCCGGCCGCGGGAGGCGGCCGGCAGAAAAAGGCACTGTGGGAACTACTTCTCCAGATAGGTGATGGCCATAATCACAGCGCCCTGGGGATCCTGCAGAACGCAGAAGCGGCCAACCCCGGGAATGTCGAAGGGCGGTCGAAGCAGTTTCCCCCCCGCTGACACAACCTGTTCCGCGGTGGCATCAACATTGTCTACAGTAATGTAAACATCCCAGGATGAGGGCATGCCCTTGCACTCCTCGGGTTGAACCATGATGCCCGCGACGGTTTTTCCATCGACTTTTACCAGGGTGTACGGGGGGCCGCACTCCATGGGGTAGTCTTCGTACTCCCAACCGAACAGGTCGGCGTAGAACTTCTTGGAGCCCTCTGTGTCGGTGGTCATCAGCTCGAACCAGCCGAATGCCCCGTGCTTCATGCAGTCGTTTTCCATTTTTCCCTCCTGACAGAATAAGAAACCGGCGGAACGCAAGTAAACATATGTATACATTTTCTCGTGTCAAGCCTTAAGAGGCAATGATAGAGTGGAGTGTTGCCGGCCACTTCAGTCACTGGACTCGCACGTTGACTTCATTCCCGCAGCGGGAAATGTTCATGGTGGAACGGCCATTAGTTAGATTCCTGCAGGTTTTGGAGTGTGGATGTTGAGTTCCAGAGAAGGGGTGGCTTCATACTGAGGCATGCCTTCCTTCCAAATGCGGAGGAGTCTTATGGAAAAAATTGACTGCCAGGCTTCACAGACCTCAAGGAAGGGTCAGCTTGCCGCTTCCCGTGGGAACGAAACTCCGATAGCGATCGTTGAAGACGAGGATGACATCGCTGAACTGGTGGGGATGCACCTCAGGAAGGCGGGTTTTGCCACAGTGGCTTTTTCCGATGGGTCGGCTTTCCTTTCCTTCATCCAGGATAACACTCCGTCTTTGGTGATTCTTGACATCATGCTTCCCGACGTTCAGGGAACCGACCTCTGCAAGGCCGTCAGAGCTTCAGAACGGCTTGGCTCCGTGCCGGTAATCATGCTTACCGCACTGGGACATGAGACGGAAAAGGTTCTCGGTCTTGAGCTGGGAGCGGATGACTACATCGTTAAACCCTTTTCACCCCGGGAACTGGTTGCCAGGGTCAGGGCGGTTCTTCGCCGGTCACAGGCAAGGGATGATACTGGCAAAGAGGTGAAATGGGGTACCCTGACCCTGTTCCCCGAGTCATTCAAGGCATGCTTGAACAGCGATTATCTTGACCTGACCCCAACGGAGTTCAGAATTCTTCAAGCCCTGGTGGAAGGCAGGGGCAGGGTGCTGAGCAGGGGAAGTCTTCTGGATCTTCTGTGGGAGGGGGAGAAGTTCGTTTTCGAACGCACCATTGATGTGCACATCGCCCACATCAGGGAGAAGCTTGGGGAATCCGGCGCAATGATTGGAAGCGTCCGGGGCGTTGGTTACAGGATGGAGAGATGAAATCCCCGCCGTCGATCTTTCTGAGGATTTTCACAGGCTACCTTGTAGTGGTTTTCGCCATGACCGTACTGCTTGCTCTTGTGATCCTCAGCGAGGTTCATTCGTCCTCCAGAGAGGCGTCCCTGCAGGACCTTACCCGTGTCGGAAGGGCCCTGGAACCATCTGTAACGCCACTGGTGGCGGATTCCATCTTCTCCAGGCTGCAGAGCCATATTCGAAGCGCCGGCACCGCGATGGGCGCCCGGATCATGATTGTGAACCGGTTGGGTGAAGTCATAGCCGACAGCGACACCGGGTCTCCGGTCCCCGGCAACATCCGCACGAAGCCCGACGTCATCACAGGGTTTTTGGGCAGGGAGGGAACCTGGGAGAGTCCCGGTGGTCCGGGCGACCCTTACATGCTCAACATTTCAGTTCCTATCTTCTTTGTTGACAGCGTGATCGCCGTGATGCGGGTCAGTCTGGAAACCGACCGATGGTCCGGAGCCATGACCAGGCTGGCCAACAAGATTCTTCTGGTTCTTCTTGCGCTTCTGCTTTTCGCAGTGATCGCAGGCTGGTTTATCGCCCGGGGGATCGCAAGCCCCCTGGGAGAACTGGCCGAAGTGGCTGAACGGGTAAAGGCAGGCGATCTGAGTGCCCGCGCATCCCCCGGAAGCACCAGGGAACACATGCAGCTTGCCGGAACCCTGAACGAAACCCTGGCCCGGACGCAGCAGCTGGTTCAGGAAATCCGGGACAGCGACCACAGGAACCGGGCTGTGCTGAGATCCCTTGTGGAAGGTCTCGCGGTGACCGACGGCCGTGGAGGCATCCGCATGATCAACGACTCCTTTCTGACCATGTTCGGCGCGTCCACTGACGGCAGCGGGGTTCCCCCTGCGGTTAAAGATGTTCTCTCCTCAAAAAGCGAGAGGGGCAGGCTTGAGTACCGCGGCGCCGTAATCGCCTATGTATCCGCCCCCATCGAGGGGGCTTCCGGCAGGGTGTTCTCATTTCGGGACATCACCGGAGAAGAGCAGGTGGAGAGGATAAAACGGGAGTTCACCATCAATGTGGCCCACGAACTTCGTACTCCTCTCACTGCTATCAAGGGCTACACTGAGACTCTTATGGAGAACAGCGGAGAAGACTCCGGCCCTCTGCTGAGGGTGATCGCCCGGAATGCGGACAGGATGATAAACCTCGTGCGGGACATTCAGACCCTCTCCGAGCTTGAGGACGGATCGGCTTCGGAACCCCCGATCCATGTGCCCCTGAAAGACATTCTGGAGACGGTGCTTCCGTTGTTCAGGAACGGGCTTGAGCAGAAGGGGATTGAGCTTGAGGTGATCCAGAGGGATCCCGATCTGGCGGTAGTAGTTGACCGGTATCGTTTTGAACAAGTGATGGTGAATCTTCTGGAAAACGCCGTTAAGTATACCGACAGCGGCCGGATTCAGGTTATCGCGGAAAAGTACGGAAACAGGGTGGCCATCGCCGTCTCGGACAGCGGAGCTGGCATCCCCCCCGAGCACCTGCCACGGCTTTTCGAAAGGTTCTATGTGGTGGACCGTTCCCGTTCACGAAGGGCCGGGGGCACCGGTCTGGGTCTGGCCATCGTGAAGCACATCGTGGAAGGCATGGGTGGAACCGTCAGGGTCGAAAGCAGCCCCGGAGCGGGAACCATCTTCACTGTTACCATTCCCTGCGTTCCTTAACACCGCCTCAACAAAGCCTGAATACCCGGTTAACATCTCCGGCGGATTTTACTCCCGGGCACCCGCAGGTGCCGGAGTAAAAAACTGAAAGGGGATTCTCTATGAAGTTTGCATTCATTGCAGTCCTGGTGCTCACATTGGGCGCCTTCGCCTCCGGCGAGTTCCAGACCGGCGGCGCGGAAAGATTCAGGTTCTCGGGAAGCGGTTACTTCCGCTGGGACTTCTACGGCCAGGAAGATTACAATCCCGAGAACAACATGAGGTCCCAGTTCAACATCAACTGGGCGCGGAGATTGAATGACAGAGTAAATGGCAGGGTTGACCTGGAGATGTTCAGCAACAGCGGCACAATAAGGCTTGCAGATGCTTTCCTGAACCTGATCCTCTCCGACAACTTCACCCTGCGCGGCGGGCAGTTCAAATCCCCCTTCGGCTACGCCAACACCCGCAGCAGCAGCAGCATGTACTTCGCTGACCGGGCGTATGTTGCCGGCATGGGCGACTACAGGAACTACGCCGTGAGGGACAACGGCATCTCCATCATCGCCGGCTTCGATCCGGTGACGGTGGATCTGGGCCTGTACAATGGAGTCGGCGCCAACAAAGTGGCGGATAACGACAAGAACAACCTGTTCGCCGCCCGGGTCAATGTTTCCGCCGCATCCTGGCTTACCATGGGAGCCTCCTTCGCCTCCATCGGCCAGCCCGAGATCGAGGACACCACCGGAACCACTCCCAGCTGGAGCAGCAACGGAATAAACCTTTTCGCCCATGGGAAGTACCCCCTGGGTGACAACGCCTCTCTTCTCTTCGAGGGCGAGTACGCGTTGCTGGGCCGTACCGGGCCCGATGTTGCGGGTATGGAGAAGAACGACGGAACTGCCATGAGTATTGCTCTGGCCACCGAGTTCGGCGTTGGTGAAGGCTTTGTGAGAACCGTGCGTCCCGCTGTGCGCTACGATATGGTGGATCCTTCCACGATGCTTGCCGAGGGCGCGGATGAGCCCGAGAACAACATAACGGTTCTGGACTTCTGTGTCGGGCTGGACATTACCAGCGGCAGAAACACCCTGATGCTGGGAGCCAGGAACTTCAGTTTCGAGAACGAGAATGTGGACGGCTACACAAACATGTACCTGAACTGGCGGATGAACTTCTAGGCACACTCCGCCGGATGGATTTGGAGATGGACAGATGATGAGAAAGCTAGCCTTATTGGCCGCTCTGGTGGTCGCAGCCGGTTGCGGCCAGCAGCCCGGAACGGCAGGGGAGGCCGGAAACGGAGCCCCCGCAGGAATCAGAGGCGAGATCAGCGTGGTTGGCTCCACCACGGTTCAGCCGCTGGCGGAGGTTCTCGCTGAAGCCTTCGAAACCCTTAACCCCGGTGTGACCATCATCGTAAGCGGTGGTGGCAGCAGCGTGGGCGTAAAAAGCGGCGCCGACGGAACCGCACATATTGGCATGTGCTCACGCCATGTGAAGGAATCCGAATTCCAGGAATCTCCGAACATAATGGTGCACACCGTAGCCAACGACGGCATAGCAATAGTGGTGGAGCCCTCTGTTCCCGTGGACGGGCTCACCCTGCTTCAGTGCCGGGACATCTTCTCGGGTGTGATAACGAACTGGAACGAGGTTGGCGGGCCGGCGATGCCGATCATCGTCGTCTCCAGGGAAGAGGGTTCCGGTACAAGGGGGGCTTTCGAGGAACTGGTTCTTGGTGATGCCCTGATGGCTGAGAGCGCCATTCTTCAGCCTTCAAACGGCGCGGTGAGAACCACATGCAGCACTACCCCCGGGGCGGTGGCCTACCTTTCCTTCGGCTATCTGGACAGCTCGGTGAAAACCGTTGCGGTGGATGGTGCCCTTCCAACACCTGAAAATGTGGCTGCCGGCACATATCCCGTGTACCGGCCCTTGAACATGATCACTGACGGACAGCCCGGCGGAATCGCCGGGGCCTGGCTGGAGTTCATACTCAGCGATGAGGGCCAGGCGATTGTCGTTGCCGAACACTACCTTCCGGTGAACTAGGAAAGGCGGAATCAGAGTGACCCCGGACAGCGCCAGGGGAAAGAACAGGGTGGAGAGCGTTATGAGAGCCCTGCTCATGGTTGCCGCGCTGTCCTCCGTGGCCATAGTCCTGCTTATCGGAGTGTTCACTCTGAAAGAAGCGATTCCAGCCTTTCAGGGCATCGGACCCCTCTCCATGCTTACTGAGAAGGTCTGGAGGCCGGGACAGGAATCCTTCGGCATTCTGGCCATGATTGCCGGCTCCGGCCTCGTGACCCTGGGGTCCATTCTTATCGGCGTGCCCCTGGCTTTGGGGTGCGCCGTTTTTCTTGCGGAGGTGGCCCCCAGGTGGATCGCAAACATTGTCCGCCCCTCCGTGGAACTGCTGGCCGGAATACCATCCGTTGTGTACGGTCTGTTCGGCATGGTGGTGCTGGTGCCGGCGGTGCGGGGAATCGATGTGCCGGGAAATGTGGGATTCGGCCTGCTCACAGCTTCAATGGTATTGGCGGTGATGATACTTCCCACCATTGCCAGTGTTACTGAAACCGCTCTCAGAAGCGTACCCCGGTCCTACTACAATGGTTCACTGGCCCTGGGCGCAACCCGCTGGGAGTCCATTCGGCGGGTGAACATCCCCGCCGCCCGTTCGGGAATCCTAAGCGCCGTGGTTCTGGGTTTGGGAAGAGCGCTGGGTGAGACAATAGCCATGATAATGGTTATCGGTAACTCGGTGATAATGCCCAAGGCCATTACCTCGAATCCTCTATCCATCTTTCTCAGCAGGGCAAGAACCCTGACGGGAAACATCGCTGTTGAGATAAACTACGCCACAGGGCTTCACGAAAGCGCTCTTTTTGCCACCGGGGTTGTGTTGTTTCTTCTGATAATGATTGTGAACACAACCGCCAGAGGGTTGATCAAAGCGAGTATGGCAGGAGGAGTCGCCCGATGAGGAAAACTGTACAGACCGCGGCGTTTTCAGTGTTCTGGCTGGCGGGGATTACAGCGGTGCTGATCATGCTTTCAGTCGTGGGTTATGTGGTGGTGAAGGGTTTCGCTCACATCACCCCGGATTTCTTCACAACATCCCCCCGGGGCGGGCTCTCCGGGGAGGGGGGAATTCAATCCACCGTTGTAACAACTGTTTATCTGGTGGTTATGACGCTGCTTGTAGCCACACCCCTGGGAGTGGGAGCTGGAGTGTATCTGGTGGAGTACGCGGATCAGGCAAAATCCGGGTTTGTGAAGAAGCTCACCGCCGCCGCCAGATTCGGTGTCGAAACCCTGGCCGGAGTGCCCTCGATAATTTTCGGTCTTTTCGGATATGCCCTGTTCGTGACCACGCTCAACCTTGGTTTCAGCCTGGCATCCGCGGCGCTGGCCGGCTCATGCCTTATCATTCCGGTGATCATCCGGACCACCGAGGAGGCACTCAAAGCTGTGCCTGACTCCTACCGGGAAGGCTCGCTTGCTCTCGGTGCTTCCCGCTGGGAAACCGTCTGGAAGGTCGTCCTCCCGTCAGCGATATCAGGAATCACCACGGGAATCGTTCTCAGTGCGGGAAGAATCGTGAGCGAGACGGCGATATTCTTCGTAACCCTCGGGGGAAGCTACCGCACTCCCACGTCACTGCTTTCCAGCGGCCGCTCCATGGCTCTTCATGTCTACTATCTGGCCATGGAGACCAGGGCCTTTGACAAGTCGATGGCCACCGCCGCTGTCCTGGTTGTGCTGGTGATTGTGATGAACCTCTCGATAAACATGATATCCCGGCGTGTCACCCGGGGTACGAGGTAAACATGGAACAGATCAGGCTCGAAACCAGTGAATACTCGCTCTTCTACCGGGATTTCAGAGCGCTGAACCGGATCAACCTGGAAATTCCGGCAAACCGGATCACCGCCTTCATCGGCCCTTCCGGCTGCGGCAAGAGCACCCTGCTGCGGAGCTTCAACCGGATGAACGAGCTGATTCCCGGGGTGCGAACCGAGGGCTCGGTGTTGCTGGATGGCAGTGACATCTTCCGGGAGGATGTCGTTCATCTTCGAAAGAAGGTGGGCATGGTTTTTCAGAGGCCGAACCCATTTCCCAAATCCATCTACGACAATGTGACTTACGGCCCCAGGATTCACGGTGTAAGGAACCGCTCACAGCTGGCTCAGATAGCGGAGCAGAGCCTTGTTCGGGCCGCGCTTTGGGATGAGGTGAAAGACGGGCTTAACAAGCCCGCGATGTCCCTGTCCGGAGGGCAACAGCAGAGGCTCTGCATCGCCAGGGCAATTGCCGTCGAACCTGAAGTCATCCTCATGGATGAGCCTGCTTCGGCTCTTGATCCGGTGGCCACCATAAAGATCGAAGAGCTTATGAACACCCTGAAGGAAAGCTATACGATAGTAATCGTCACCCACAACATGCAGCAGGCCGCCAGGGTGTCGGACTTCACCGCCTTTCTTCTCACCGACGAGCAGAGGGCGGGCAACATGGTGGAATTCGGCACCACAAGCAGGATATTCACTTCTCCAACTGACCGGAGAACCGAGGATTACATTACCGGTCGGTTCGGTTAGAAAAGGAAGCCGAAATGAGCAGGGATCAGTATCAGACGGATCTTCAGGATCTGAAGAACCAGATGACATCAGTTGTGGAACTGGTGAAGAAGAACCTCAAAGACAGTATTCGCTTCCTGGCGAGCCGGGACATGAAGGGCGCGGATCTCGTGATCCAGTCCGACGAGCAGGTGAATCATAAATGCTGGAACATCGAGGAGCGGTGCATCCGCCTTATTGCGACCCAGCAGCCTGTGGCCGGAGACCTGCGTTTCATCTTCAGTGTGCTTCAGATCACAAACGAGGTGGAGAGAATAGGCGATTACGCCAAAGGCATAGCAAGAATCAGCCGCAAGATAGGCGGTGACCCGCTTGTAAAGCCTCTGGTGGACATACCCCGTATGGCCGACATAGCGATAGGCATGATGGAAGACGCCCAGAAGGCATTCTGTGAGGAAGACGAGGAATCTGCCCGGGAGATACCCACCAGGGATATTCAGATTGATGTTCTTTACAGGCAGGTGCATCGTGAGCTGCTCACCTTTGTCATGGAGCGACCGACCAACATGGAGCAGTGCATGCAGCTGGATTGGATCGCGCACAACCTGGAACGGGTTGGTGACCGTGTGATAAACATATGTGAACGCATCATCTTCACCATCAGCGGTGAGGTTGTGGATTTCAACTGATCTGCCCCGTCCTCTCCACTGTGATGAAGGCGCCGGGCGCCTTCGGGGAGCAAGCCCGGTACTCCTCCTGTCGGCCGGCCTGCGTCTTCACCCCGCGCGGGCCGGCTTCCCGGTTGTGCGGGCATCGGAGAATGGACAGGTTCAGGTCTTGCCCCGAGCCACCTCAGGGCTTCTTCATACTTTCTTAACAATCAACACGCATTTTCTTGCCGGAGTGTGTCCCATGCAGAACCGGAGGCGTGTCATGCCAAAACCCAGATTGCTGTTTCTTTGCAGTCACAATTCCGCCAGAAGTCAGATGGCGCAGGCTTTCATGAATTTGCATGGAGGGGAACTCTTTGAGGCTCACAGCGCTGGCCTGGAACCGTCTGAGATACATCCGTGCACTTATGAAGTCATGAGGGAGAAGGGGCTCGACCTTCATCTGCTGGGCCACCGATCCAAGGGTGTCTGGGATGAGTACATAAGCAGGCATGTACTGATCGGATACCTGATCACCGTGTGTGACAGAGCCGAAGCCGATTGTCCCATCTACCCGGGGGCGCATATACGGGAGTACTGGGCGATTCAGAATCCCGATGTTCAGGGAGATACATCCGAAGTTGCCTGTGTCAGATTCAGGGAAGCGAGGGATTGCATTGAGCAGAGGGTGAAGCGGTTTGTTGAAGAGCATTCCCGGGACCCCCGGTTCGCGAACATGCGATCGAACCGGATTCGGTCAGAATTGACTCATGAGTAGCCGGGTTGAAAGTGATACCCCTGCGGGCCTCCGTTTCCAGCCCGGTGAAGCAGTGCAAACTCCCGTCGCATGCTGTTCAGGGCCGGGGCTTGTCGGTCGCCGTTTGCTTTGGGGAGTATTCGTGAAGAACCTGCTGATGCTGACATTGCTGTTTTCTTCAGTGGCGGGCGCGGCGGATGTTCAGGTTTACTCCCGCCTTTCGAAAACCCACGGCAACACCGGTCAGATGCTTTCAGAACCGGTGTCGATACAGGTTCTCAATACACACGACAACAGCCCGGCAACGGGAGTTCCGGTGAACTTCGCGATTCAGACAGGGGACGCCCAGCTTCATCCCCACCGGGGTTTCCTGACAGTGATGCAGGAGGGGCTGTCGGGATTCGTGGTGTATACCGATTCAACGGGAATGGCCATGATGGATCTCGAGTTTGGGAGCAACATGGGGGAAGTTCTGCTGACCGCCGTAGCCGGCGACAGCCTGGGAGAGCTGTCAAGGGCTTCCATCGCTCTGGTTTCCATCAACATGTTCACCCTTCTGTTCCATGTGCTGGGCGGACTCGCGATATTCCTGATGGGCTTGCATATGATGTCGGGGAATCTGCAGCAGGTTGCCGGAAGCAGGCTGAAGGGCATTCTTAAGAGGATTACATCCAACCGCTTCATGGGGGTTGCCACCGGGGCATTGATTACCGCGGCCATTCAAAGCTCCAGCGCTACCGCGGTGATCACCGTCGGTTTTGTGAACAGCTCCCTGATGACACTGCAGCAGGCTGTGGGTGTGATTCTCGGAGCGAACATCGGCACCACCATTACCGGCCAGCTCATCGCGTTCAAGATCACCAGTTACGCGTTCCCGATCATTGCCGTGGGATTCGCCCTCTCATTCTTTGGAAAGCACAAGACACAGAAGCTCTGGGGCAAAGCTCTGATGGGTCTGGGCCTTCTGATTTTCGGCATGGGAATCATGAACGATGTGATGAAACCCCTCAGGGCCAGCGCTCCGGTTCGCGACTTTTTCGCGGATTTCAGCACAAACCCCCTTCTTGCAGTATTCGCAGGCACTTTCGTCACCGTGATTGTTCAGAGTTCCAGCGCCACCGTTGGCCTTACAATAGCTCTTGCCGGGGCTGGTCTTGTGAACCTTCAGGGCGCAGTCTTTCTTGTTCTGGGCGACAACATCGGCACCACAATCACCGCCCAGCTTGCCGCGATCGGAAGCAACCGGGCCGCGAGGCAGACCGCCATGGCCCACACTTTTTTCAACCTGATAGGAGCGGCCTACTTCATGCTTTTTGCCCTGAAGGAGAACGGGTTGTTCCTGCAGCTGGTAAGACTCACCTCTTCAGAGCCAATGCGACAGGTGGCAAACGCCCACTCCATTTTCAACATAGTCAACTGCATCATATTCATTCCCCTGATACCCATGCTGACCAGGCTCTGCAGACTGGTGATTCCCGACCGCGAGAAACTCGCAGGCGAGCAACCCGAGATCGTTCTGGACATCAACCTGTTGGAAAGCCCGATTCTTGCCATCGACAACCTGAACAGAGAGATGGCCAAGATGGCGGACTACTCGGGAAAATGCATCGTCATGGCCTCTGAACATTTTCTGACCGGTCGCCACGAGGCCGCTGAGATCAACCGCATGGAGGCTGTTGTTGACGCCATGCAACGGGATATGACCGATTACGCCGCGAAGCTGTTCCAGGGGGAACTCACCTGGAAGCAATCCCGGGCCCTTCCAGTGATCATACACACCATAAACGATCTTGAACGCATATCAGACCACGCAGTGAAAATCATAGGCGCCAGGGACAGGGTCGCGCGAAATGTAATGAAGGAGAAAGGACCGCTTCCGGCTCTGGCTGTGGCCACCCTGGAAACACTTGGGGAGATGGCCTTTGATGTTGTAAAAGCCCTGAGGGATCAGGACCTTGAGGCGGCCCAGCGGGTGCTGGTGTTGGAAGGCCGTATGAACGGTATAAGCGAGGAAGCCAGAGAGAAATACGGTGAAGCTCTCGCTTCGCGGATGGCGAACATGACAGGCCTCGCCGTTCTGGACTACATTCTATACTGTGAGAGGTCCGCCGACCACTTCACGAATATCGCCCAGTCCCTTATCGGGGGCGGTGTCTGGCACGGCAGAGACTCGGACCGATAGATCGCCCCCCCTCGGCAAAGCCGGGAGAGCTGTTGAGCCCCGCATTTTCCCTGTTGTCCATTGACCGGATACAAGACCGGGCGTATAGGTTCTTTCGGTTCAGACAGTCTGTTGAAGCATTACCGTGTGCCGGTTTCCGGCCTGTCCCGTTGAAAGAGGCTTCAGCCGTTTTTTCAGTTTTCTGCTGCGGCGAGACAGGGAAGAGGAAGTGAGAAAGTTCGACGAGCGGGATACCATCTTTTCACGGCTCGAACTCATACCAGGAACTGTAAGCTATGATGAGTACTACGCACGCCATCCCGAAAAAAGGCAGGTTGATGACGGTTTCCGGGAGACCGGAGCCGAGTTTGCCGATCACATACCACTGAGGCTTCTCACAGAGTCAACCTTCAGGCTTCTTGCGGACATCCGGCCACTGGCCCGCGGGAGCGCCAGTCCCGGGAAAACCATGATTTCTCCTGAAACCGCAACCGCAACACTGAAATCCTGCGCCGAGTCATATGGAGCGGTGTTGTTTGGCATCGCGCCCCTTGGAGACATCTGCTTCTACTCAACCAGGGGGCGTGGAAGCGAGTACGGTACGCCGGTTCAGGTTCCCGGCAAGCAGGGTATCGTATTCGCGGTGCGGATGAATCCCGTCAGCATCGCGTCTGCCCCCGCACCTGAGGAAGCCGCCGAAGTGGTGAACGGGTACACCCGGGTCGCAGTGATCGGACTGGTTCTTTCGTACTGTATTCGCGGCTGGGGATGGGAGGCCGCCTGCACCATGGATGGAAGAGCCGACCTGGTTCTGCCTGTCGCGGCTCGCTACGCTGGCCTGGGCTCCATTGGACGGTCGGGCCTTCTGCTGACCAGGGAGTACGGGCCGTGCGTGAGGCTGGGCGCGGTGGTGACCGACATGCCTCTTCAGCGAACAGAAGCAATGGTATCAGCTTCCTCCCTGCCCTGTGAAACCTGCAACCTGTGCGCTCAAAAATGCCCTGCGAATGCGATTGACGACAGGCTTGGCCGCAAGTTCCGGTTTCGTCCGGTGAATGACGAAGCTTGCTACTCGCAGTGGAAAAGGATGGGGACGGATTGCGGCATCTGTGTGGCGAGATGTCCCCTTTCCGGAATACCCTCGGGCCGGTTTGATTGAATCGGAAGTTGAATGCCGGCAGTACACTTTCCGGAAAGGAAACCGCGATAAGGAGCACAACCGAAAAAGTTTCCCTGATAACTGTTTGGTTGATGTCCATCATGATTCCGCTGGTTTATCTACCGGGAAGCCACAATCCTGTTCTCGTGAAGCTTCTGGTTTTTACCGCTCTTTCCGGGCTGCTGCTGGCTCTGGCGGGGCTGCACGTTTTAAAGGGGCGGGCTGAGGGGCCTTTTCACATTGTCCCGGTGGCGCTCGTTGTGGGTCTCACCGCTTTTCATCTGTATGCGCCTTCCGTTTACGGAGTAACCAGGATTCTTCTTGTCGCGTCCGGCTCTGCGGTTTTCTTGTCCGCTGGAGTGTTCCGGTTCAAACCGCGCCTCATTCTGTTGCCCCTTCTATGTGGAGGGGTGTTTGCCCTGCTGATTTCCTTCGTTGTTCCGAACTCGACTCACAGGCTTTCCGGAACATTCCTGAACGCGAACCTCATCGCGAGTTATGCCGCGGGTATCATACCGCTGGGAGTGTGCATGCTCCGGGGAAAAGGCTGGAAGGGGGCCCTGCTTCAGGCGGCACTTATAGCGCTTTGCGTCACAGTAATACACAGTAGCGGCACCAGGGCGGGCATTATTGCGCTTCCCGCTGGTACCGCTGTTGCGTTGCTTCTGCGATGGAGGAGAAAACTGCTGTTCCCCCTGGCTCTTGTTTACATGACAGCTGTTTTCGCCACCCTTTTCCAGAATGTGATCCGGGCTCCGGAGCTGGAGGGTTCAGCTGGTGCAAGGCAGGTGATCTGGCAGGGTTCGCGAGAGATGTTCATGCGGAAGCCGCTTTTCGGCTGGGGGACCGGTTCCTTCCATCTGGTGTTCAGCGGGTTCCGCCCCGGTGACTACGCAAGGAGAGGCCTACCTCCCAATGTTGCCCATGCCCACAGCGAGCCGATCGAACTGCTCACAGAGAACGGAATTGCGGGTTTCATCGTCTGCATTGTGGTTCTGAACCTGCTTTTCAGACGGGCATTCCGCGGGAGAAAGGGAACCGCGGAGGAGTGGGGGGTGGTGGCGGCGCTTGCTGTTGTTCTGATCGAAGGGCTTGTCTCAGTTGCTTTCCGTTGGACAACCACATTTTTTCTTTTCACACTGCTTTTGTCGTCAATGCAGGGCTTTTCCGGAGCAGGAATCCGGAGAATTCCCGGATGGGCCGGTTTCATACCGCTGTTCGCAGGATTGACCCTCGCTGTAACCGGATCAAACACAGCATGCGGAATGATCAGGTCGATACTGCTGTATGACTCGGCGGTGAATGCCCACAGAGACGGCAAGCCCTCGGAAGTATCCAGGGATCTGTGTCTCAGATCACTGGAGTACAACTCCTGGACCCTGGAGTCGTGGTTTCTTCTGGGGAACCTTCATGTGCTGGACGCATTCAGCACCGAAGAGCCGGCCAGACAGGAGGAGCATCTTCGGAAGGGTCTTGCGGTCTACGATTCTCTTGAAAGCAGGGCGCGGAACTACGACAGGATTGCGATAAACAGAACCCTGCCCCTGATGCGGCTGGGAATGTGGAACGAGGCGATTGATGACATGATGCGCGTCTATCTTTATCACAATCACTTAAAGAGATTCGCCGTCGATTCGGGAACTGCTTTGTGCCCCCTGGCTGATCCGGACAAGTCCCTGGAGTTCGCCAATCTCATCTACAGCAGTATTCTTGGTTTCAGCCTCCGAAACCCGGCTTCTGAAGATGAGACCGACACAAACCGGATGTTGAATGCCCTGGGAGTTACCTATGCCCTTGCGGCCAACCATGCCCCCGATGCGGTTCCCGGTATGAGAGAAACGACTGACTCTCTTCTTGGTCAGGCAGGCAATCGAATTGTTGAAGAGGTTGGCATGGCCCTTGAAAACGAGCTTCAGCTTGCTTCTGAGGGTTACAGGCTTCAGCAGGAGTTAAGCGCCGGACGCCGGGAGGGACTTGAGGAGCTTTGCATATCGGCCCTGAACACGCCCGGTGTTTACGCTCCATACCACAGATGGATTCTCTCCGCGCTCTCGGTTGAGGAGGGAAGGGGGCGCCATCTGAACACCGCCCGGGAACTGGCCTTTCTTCTCAACGACACCTGCTACCCTCTGGCAGAGCTGTTTCCAGGCGCGGGCCGGATCTTCGCTGTTGCCGCATCAATCTCCCCGGGGAAGGAGGGTGAGATACTCCGGGAATCATTTCTCCGCGTCATTGAAATGGACTGCTATGGGGGAAGGGTAATGGATATCGCGGCCAACAGCCTGGAGGGATTGCCGCCGTCTGCCCCGGAGTTCTGGTGGAACAACGGAGGCCCGGCAGCCTCCATCACGCTTTTCTCGCCTGGCGGCGACCTGATTCCCGGGGGCCAGTTGGAGAGGATCCTGGGGGAAATGCCATCTTCGCCGGCATATTTGAATGTCAGGCTGTCGGCGCTTTTCATTACCGGCAGCATTGCCCTGTCCGTACCCGGCGCTGAACTCCGGACGATAATGGAGATGTATCGGGATCGCTTCGTTGGGCTGAGGGATGAGTTCGTTCAGAGGTACGGCGAAGAGCAGGCGGTCAGGTTAATAACCCGAGTATTCGGAGAGGACATGACCTATCTGGAGGGAGGCCCGTTTCACCGGTCGGTTGTCACATCCGCACGGAGCTTGAAGGGCTTTCTTACCGAAGATGATCCGCTTTGGTCGAATTGAACAATAGGAGATGGATTAAAACGCCGAATCGGGTCGTAGACGAGGCCTTTTTGGTCGTGGCATATTTGGAGGCATGCAACCTGCGAAGGCACCCTTGAAGAGAGACGCATGAGAAGTTTGAATCTTTTTGCTCTGTTTGCCCTTGCGGCGACGGCTGTCGCCTCGGAGGGCATGCTTCTGATTGAGAGAGGCGGGGTCTTGCCCCGGGAATCCGGAGACGCCCCCCCCGAACTGATAATGGGCAGAGGGGGAATGAGTGCCGAAAGGCTTGTGGCATTCTTCCTTGAACACAATCCCCAGGCGGATGAAAGAAAGGTGTTTCGGCTCGCCGCTCTTTACATCGAAGAATCCGCGCTCGAGGGAGTCAACTCCGATATTGCCTTCATTCAGATGTGCCTGGAAACCGGCTTCCTCCGGTTCGGAGGGCTGGTCACCGAAGGGATGAACAACTTCTGCGGTCTTGGGGCGGTTGGCCCGGAGCAACCGGGGTTGCACTTTCCCGATGAGCGAATCGGGGTCAGGGCTCATATTCAGCATCTGAAGGCCTACGGGTCATCGGAGCCCCTTGTGGGCGAACTGGTGGATCCGCGCTACCATTTGGTGAATCCGAAGGGTAAATCCCCGGACATCCACGGGCTTTCGGGTACATGGGCCGCGGACCGGGGGTATGGAAGGAAACTGGCCGACCTTCTGGAGAGGCTGTACCGGCTGTGGTAAACCGGCCCGATGGCGGAACTTCTCAAGTCATAATGCCACCCTCCGCGGATCCGGATCACCGGGGTTAACCGCTTCAGCAACCCTGCTTTCCAGGTTGGTTCACTGTTTTCGAAGAGCGTTGCTCGAGAAGGCTTTCGTAGAATGCCATCGCCCTGGCCGCGACACAGTTCCATGTTGTTCTTCGATGACTCGCCGCCATGTTTCGCAGCGTGGACAGCGTGGTTCCCTTTGCCAGATCGGTGATCGCCGCGACCCAGGACCGGCTGTCGAGAACGGGAAGAACAAGCCCGGCCTTTTCTACGGTTTCCGGGAGCGCCCCTCCATCGGAGGATACAACCGGAGTGCCGCATGCCAGAGCTTCGAGCAGGGGAAGCCCAAGCCCCTCTTCTGCGCTGGGTATGAACACCGCTCTGGCGCCCCTGTAGAGGGAAAGGAGTTCCAGGTCTGTTACTCTCTCGAGGCATATGATCCGTTCCGAGGAGTTGAAGCCCTGATCTCCCCATTTCTCCGAACCCGCCAGCACAAGTTTGGCGCCGCATGACTGCGCTTTTTGAAAGCACTCGGTCAGGAAGGGTATGTTCTTCCTGGGAACGAAGCTTCCAACATGAAGAAAATAGCGGTCGGGTTCGAGGTCGAAAGAGCCCAGAACTCCGGGGTCGGGTTCTCCCGGATGAAAGCTGTCATCCGCGGCTCCTCCGGCGATGCCTATCCTCTCCGCTGGAATGTCGAAACGCTTCCGCGCCCTTTCCGCCGCCCATCCGCTGATTGCCAGAACCGCCGCTCCCCCCCGGATGAGGTTCTCAAGCCTGTTCGCATAGAACAGAGTGTGCTCCGTGTGGGATTCCGGAGAAGTCCATGGTGTGTCGTCGAAAAAGGTTACCACTTTGATCTTTCCGGCCCCGAAGGGTTGAACTCCCGAGAGGTGCATAATATCGGGAGTTCCGAGAATTCTGCGGATTCTCTTCTCCCGTGTTGCTTCCAGTCTTCCCAATCTGAGAAACTGGCGTCTGAGAAGCGGCACCCCAAGCCAGAGTGGAGTGGGAAGCAGCCTGGCTTTATCCACCGGAGTCTTCAATCCGGGGTGGGTTTCCGGCACATCCAGAGATGCGTGATGGGGGTTGGCGTTCTGAAGCCCTTTTGATAATCCCGCTATCCACCTGCCCACCCCCCCCCGGCTGTGGGTGGCGGAAGTCACATCCAGCACGGTTTTCATGCGGCCTTTCAAACCTTTTGGGCTGTTGGCGTTTCCGAAGCGGATTCAGAGTGCTGTTGTGCTTCCATCCTTCTCAGCAAATCCGCCAGATAGCTGCCGGTGGGGGAGTTGGGGTTTTCAGCGATTGCGGCGGGATTGCCTTCGGCGATTATCCTTCCGCCTCCTTCGCCCCCTTCCGGGCCCAGGTCCACTATCCAGTCGGCGTTTTTCACCACGTCAAGGTTGTGTTCGATGACAATCACCGTGTTGCCGGCGCTTACCAGCCTGTCCAGCACTATGAGAAGCCTGTTGACATCGTGGGGATGAAGGCCGGTAGTGGGTTCGTCGAGAATGTAGAGAGTGTGGGTTGTGGAGGGCCTTGCCAGCTCCCTGGCGAGTTTCACTCTTTGAGCCTCCCCTCCGGAGAGGGTTGTGGCGGGCTGTCCGAGATGGATGTATCCCAGTCCCACATCAGCCAGAACTCTGATGGTGGAGTAAACCTGGGGTATCCTTTCGAACAGGATCATGGCGTCATCCACGGTGAGGTTCAGAACATCGGAGATGTTGTGGTCTCTGAATCTGACCCTTAGGGTTTCCCGGTTGAAGCGATGGCCGTGACAGGTGTCACATTCCACATAAACATCGGGAAGGAAGTGCATCTCGATTCTCTTCACCCCGGCGCCACCGCAGTCCTCACAACGGCCGCCCTTCACATTGAAACTGAACCTGCCTGGTTTGTACCCCCGGACTTTCGATTCCGGAAGTTCGGCAAACAGGTTTCTGATCGAGTCGAAGGTTTTCGTGTAAGTGGCGGGGTTTGACCTTGGGGTTCGGCCTATGGGATCCTGGGAGATGCAGATTACCTTATCCACCCTGTCAATGCCGGCCATGTCCCTGAAGGGGCCCGGTCTCAGGGAGGCGGGGCCGGTTCCCAGAGCGGATGCTACGGCGGGGTAGAGGGTTTGGGTTATCAGAGAACTCTTGCCTGAACCCGAGACGCCGGTGATGCACACCATGTTGCCAAGCGGAATCGAGAGATCCACGGATTTCAGGTTGTGCAGTGAGGCGCCCCGGATTTTCAGGACTCCCCTGGATTTCGTCCTTCGAGAGGCGAGCCTTACGATTGTCTTTCTTCCCGACAGATAGTCACCGGTGAGGGAGTCGGGGTTCTCCATGATTTCACCGGGGGTTCCCTGGGCAACAAGCCTGCCGCCCTCTGAACCGGCACCCGGCCCGAAATCCAGTATGTAATCAGCCTTCAGCAGGGTTTCCGGGTCGTGTTCCACCACAAGCACTGTGTTTTCCAGGTCTCTCAAGTGTTCGAGAGTGGATACGAGCTTGGCTGTATCCCTGGGGTGAAGCCCCACCGTAGGCTCATCCAGAACGTACAGAACCCCTGTCAACCCGCTGCCTATCTGACTGGCGAGCCTTATCCGCTGGGCCTCGCCTCCGGCAAGGGTCGGGGCCGGTCTGTCCAGGGCCAGATAATGCAGCCCTACATCCCGGAGAAACCCCAGCCTGGCGGATATCTCCTTGAGAAGACCACCCGCGATGGCAGCACTGCTGTCGTCCAGGGAGAGGCCGCTGAAGAAATCATCCGCGTCACCGACGGTCATCGCGAGAATGTCCGATATGGAGGCTCCGGAGAACAGAACGGCCCGGGCTTCGGGGCGGAGCCTTGTTCCCTGACAGTTTTCGCAGGTATAGCGCCGAAAGTACTTCTCGTACTGCTCCCGCATTCCCTCGCTGCTGGTGCTTCGCTGAAGCCTTTCCAGCCTTGGTATCACCCCCTCGAAGGGTCCTGTCCAGCTTCCCTGGCTTGATGAGCCCTGCCAGTCGAACCTTATCGGTCTGTCGCCCGAGCCGTAGAAGATGAGGTCTTTCACTTCCTGTGGAAGCCGTTTCCACGGTGTTCCCGGATTGAACTCGTACTCCCTTGCCATGCTTTTCAACGCGGATGAAACCCAGCCGTGGGGAATGCCCCAGGGCGCAACGGCGCCGTCTTTGATGGAGAGGGCAGGTCTGGGAACCACCAGGTCGGGATCGACCCTTGTCTGGTAGCCCAGCCCGGAACAGAAGGTGCACATGCCAATGGGGTTGTTGAAACTGAAGAGCTGGGGCGAGAGTTCCGGCATGCTCACCTCGCATCGGACACAGGCGCTCTTCTCGCTCATCAGGATTTCCTCCCCGGTGTCGGCATCGATAACCGCCAGGATTCCCTCGCCCTCTTTTACCGCCGTCTCCACCGAGTCTGCCAGCCTGCTCTCCACGCCTGCACCGATCGAAAGCCTGTCGACCACAATGTGGAGGGAATGGCGTTTCCTGGGATCGAGAAGCTTCACATCTTCAAGGGGGGTGACCTCTCCGTCGAGGATTACCCGCACGAAGCCCTTCCGGCGTATCTCCGCTATGAGATCAGCCCTGCCGCCCTTGCGGTTGATCAGTACCGGGCTGGCAACCATGATTCTGGTTCCCGCCGGCATTTTCAGGATGGAATCGGTCATCTGCTGGGTTGTCTGGGAGGACACGGCCCTACCGCAAACGGGGCAATGCGGCAGACCTGCTCTGGCGAACAGAACCCTGAGATAGTCGGAGATTTCCGTTACGGTCCCCACTGTTGACCTCGGGTTGTGACTAACCGTTTTCTGCTCGATGGATATCGCGGGAGACAGGCCTTCAATGGAATCGTAGTCGGGTTTGTCCATCTGACCCAGAAACTGTCTCGCGTAAGCGGAAAGTGACTCGATGTAGCGCCGCTGCCCTTCGGCGTAGAGGGTGTCGAACGCAAAAGAGCTCTTTCCGGAGCCGGAAACACCGCTGAGCACCACCAGCCGGTTCCGGGGGATGTCCACGGAAACGCTTGCCAGGTTGTGAACCCTGGCTCCCCGGACTTTTATCGCGTGGTCGGGCAAAGTTGGAACCGCCTCTCCGGTGTAATCTGAAAAATATAGCTTCCCTGTGGAAATCCGTGCCACATAGACACCTCAAAAAAGGGAAGTAAACAAGAAGGCCGGCCCAATCGGCGCATAAACTCCTATAGGATAGGCATATGGGCATACCGGGGGCAAGTGGCAAGCTTGTTGCTTTGATCACAGATGTATTTGAAGCCGCGAGGGATGGAAAGAATCCTCCCCGGCGGAAAGGAATTCAAAGCTGATCATGAATGGAGGATTGCAATGGCAAAGGTCATAGGAATTGACCTTGGAACCACCAACAGCTGCGTTGCCGTCATGGAAGGCGGAGACCCTGTGGTGATAACCAACGCCGAAGGCAACAGAACAACCCCTTCGGTGGTGGCTTTGACCGACAATGGCGAGCGCCTGGTAGGCATCGTGGCGAAAAGGCAGGCAGTGGCCAATCCCGGGAACACGGTTTTCTCCATAAAGAGGCTGATGGGCCGCAAATTCAGCGAAACTGCCAGAGAAGCCGAGCTGGTTCCCTACAAGATCGTGGAAGGGAAAAACGGCGACGCCTGGGTTGAAATTCAGGGCAGGAAGTATTCTCCCCCCGA
>Ga0334890_1001064_pt1 | contig 40582 bp, 34 predicted proteins | sample GraSluR1_MG_3_FD_207220 | JGI IMG/M metagenome (GOLD analysis project Ga0334890, IMG submission 207220) | Sludge microbial communities from methane-producing bioreactor in Wageningen University, Netherlands - Granular Sludge_31_08-R1 | ecosystem: Engineered > Bioreactor > Anaerobic >... | reverse complement strand
GAAGGCGAGCAGGCGAAAGGGGGCGAGCGACAGGACGTCGCGAGAGCGCTATCACCCTGCGGGTACTCCTGGTGTTCCACCCTGCGGGTGTCACTATTAAGGTTGTGACCAGGATGGGAGATTAGCGGGCACCCCTTGAGCCACGAGACAAGCCGCAGGTGTTGCCCATGCGAAGACTGCGAGCGGTATATTTATGCAAGCCAATGCATATTTATAACTTTTTGCAGTGACATCAAAGATATAATTGACACTGAGTGCCGGGCGTAGATTCATGCTGATACTGTCTTATGAAATCTTTATAAATCAGCGTCAGAACACTTCACACTTGTTGCTACCCCTATTTCATCAGTATTTTGACCCCGGGGTAGGGGAGTGAGGGGCTCCTTGTGCTTCAAGTCAAAAAAGATTCGGCGGCAGGTTCTGCCAAACCTGCCGCCGCAAGTAAATATACTTAATTAATACGGGACTCCATGGAGTTCCGTATTAATTTTTACTCTGGTCACGATGGCTTTCCAGCGCTAAAGAGATTACGTTTAGACCCAAATTACATGAATGCATCTTCAGGGCAATCAATGGCGCTGGTGTCGGCAGCCTTCATAGCTTCCTCAGTGCCGAAGATTTCAGGAACAACATTCATGATATAGAACTTGACGCTGGCGATTTTGCCTTTGTAGAAATTAGCATCGAAGTGGCTATCGCCCAGTTCTGCCAGCTTACTGGCTGCCAGGAGGCCCTGGTCAAGCATCAGCTTGCCACAGATGACCCTCGCAGCTGCATGCATGATCCGGGTGGCAAACAATTGTTTCAGCTGCTTGTTGGTGGTTGTCCAGGCAGCATTCATATCGACAATGGAGTTAAAAGAGGCGAAAGCTCTTTCCATCATGGCAAATTCAGCCGCGAATTCCGGAGTTTTCTTGTTAGCGATGAAGTCGCCGATTTCCGCCAGCCATTTCTTAAAGGGTTCGCCTTTCTTCATGGTGAACTTGCGGCCGGTGAAGTCTTGTGACTGGATGAAGTTGGTGCCTTCCCACAGGGAGTAAATCTTGCAGTCCCGGGCCAGGGAAGCCGGGGCATACTCTTCCATGAAACCGTAACCGCCGTGGACTTGGATCGCTTCCGCGCACATCTGCCATGCCATGTCGGATATATAGGCTTTGCCAAGTGGATTTTGAATCATGAAAAAGTCCTCAGCAAGTTCCCTCTCTTCTTCGGTGGCAGCTTCTTTGGACAAGTCAATATAGTAATAGGATGAGTAGAGCAAGGCCCGGCAGGCTTCCATCACGGATTTTTGCAGCAACAGCATGCGGCGGACGTCTTCGTGCTCGATGATCCGGACGCTGGGGCCCTTCGGATCGGTGGACTTTTTACTCTGCACGCGTGCCTTGGCATAATCCAGAGCTGCATAGTAGGCTGCACCAAAGGCGCCCAGGGAGAATATACCGGTGTTAATACGTTCTTCGTTCATCATCTGGAACATCTGCGCCATTCCTTTGCCACGGCCGTCTACTGGGCCGTCGCCGATCATCCAGCCATAGCAGTTGTCATTTTCGCCAAAAGCCAGGGAGCAGGTAGCGGAGCCGTGGATGCCCAGCTTGTGCTCGATGCCGGTAGTGGTTACATCATTCCATGCGCCCAGGGAACCATCCTCATTGACCCAGAACTTGGGAACAACCAGGCAGGAGATGCCGGCGGTGCCCGGCTTGGCATCGGGGTCCTTGGCCAGCACCAGGTGAATAATATTTTCCACTCCGTCCCAGTCGCCGGTGGTGATGAAGCACTTCTGGCCTTTTATTTTCCACAGGCCCGGGGTATCGGTGGGAAAACACCTGGTAGTAACTGCGCCGACTTCGGAGCCTGCGCCGGGTTCGGTCAGACACATGGAACCGCCCCATTCACCCGAGTACATCTTGGGCAGGAAGCGTTCCTGCAGTTCTTGGGAGAGATTGTACTGCAGTACAGTGGTAGCACCCTGGGTTAGACACCAGAGCATTACTATCGCCGGGGAAGCGCCGGTCTGCATTTCCAGAATCGGAGCGTACCAATAAAGGGGCATACGGCCTTCCACCTGCCGGTCGCCGAACCCCGGACCCATGCCGGCTTCGATAACCGTGTTGTAGACTGTCTTGAATACATCCGGACTAATGACCGCTTTTTCATTGCCGCCGACATGCTTCATCCCGATTTCATCGGAATCTTTGTTGGCCGGGCAGATAACATCGCGGCAGATTTTGTAGTTAACATCACAGATGGCATCAAAGTCGTCAGCTCCATAGTAGTCCTTGTAGGCATCCAAAGACAATATTTTGTCAATATCCAACCATTCTTTTATCTGGAATTTAATGTCACGGGTTTGATATAGATAATTATCATGTGGCAAAACAGTCTCCTCCTTAAATTTAAAATTTTATTTTTTACCAATCGACCCAATAATATCGCAACGGGTAAGGGGCAAATTGATAACTGTAAAACAATTTACCCCTCACCCCCTGGTTTAACTATAGTCTAGCTGTTGTTTAGCAATGTTTAACTATTGTTCCACCATTGCTAAACTACTGTTCAACCATCGTTAAGCCACCGCTCCATCATTTAAATAGCTTCAACAATCAGGGCTGTACCTTGCCCGCCGCCGATACAGAGGGTAGCCAGGCCTTTCTTGGAACCGCGTTTTTGCATTTCATACAGGAGGGTAACCAGAATTCTGGCTCCCGAAGCTCCGATGGGATGGCCTAAAGCGATAGCTCCGCCGTTAACATTGACCTTTTCCATCTTGTCCGACCAGCCCAGATCACGACCCACGGCAATTGATTGGGCAGCAAAGGCTTCATTGGCTTCAATCAGGTCAATATCATCAACGGTCAAACCGGCTTTTTCCAGGGCTTTGCGGCTGGCCGGTATCGGTCCCAGTCCCATTACCGAGGGATCCACTCCGCCGGAGGCATAGCTAACAACTTTAGCCATGGGCTTGATGCCCAGCTCATCAGCTTTTTCTTTGGACATTACGATAACGGCAGCAGCGCCATCGTTAATTCCGGAAGCATTGCCGGCAGTTACGCTGCCGCCTTTCTTAAAGGCCGGAGCCAGCTTGGCCATGGCTTCGGGTGTGCTTTTGCGGGGATGTTCATCGGTATCAAATACGATATCACCCTTTTTACCCTTGATAACCACGGGAACAATTTCGTCTTTGAAACGCCCGGATTCAATGGCTTTTGCAGCCAATTCCTGACTGCGGAAACCGAAGGCATCCTGCTCTTCCCGGGTAATGCCATACATCTCGTTGACATTTTCGGCGGTTATTCCCATGTGATAGCCATTGAAGATATCAAACAAGCCACCAAATACCATTTCATCGACAAGGTCTCCCTTGGGCATACTCATCCGGTATCCCCAGCGGGCATTGGGCAGTAAAAAGGGAGCTTTGTCCATGTTTTCAGTGCCGCCGGCCATAATAATGTCGGCATCCCCGGCTTTAATAATCTGGGCCGCCAAACTGACGGCTCTCAAGCCTGAGCCGCAAACCTTATTGATGGTGAAGGCGGTTACTTCCTTGGGAATTCCGGCTTTGATCATGCACTGCCGGGCTACATTCTGTCCCAGTCCGGCCTGAAGAACACAGCCGAATATTACTTCATCAATCTGCTCAGCCTTGATTCCGGCTCTTTTTATAGTCTCTCCCATAACCAGGGCACCCAGGTCGGCAGATCCTACGTCTTTTATGGTGCCTCCGAATGTACCCACAGGGGTACGGCAGGCTCCAACCAGTACTACTTCTCTCGCCATCTTTAAACATATCTCCTTTCCAAACATTAAATTACCTGGCAATTAACAAGCAAGATAGGCCTGAATAATGATGTATAATAAAGGGAAAACATTTGGCAACTTCTGCTTAGATGCTGTTTAATTTATCTTGCTTTACGTTGAGCTTATCCCATCACTCTCCTTTCAAGTGCCAGCCAAGTTTAGCCGGCTTCGTTTTCAAAAAAAGATTTAGACCTGTTAATTGGCATAGTTAAAAAAAGGGGGGGGAAGCTACTGCTCCGTGATGAATAACCCTCATAAAAGCCGAGCGTAAGCGTAAAAGAATAATGATATTGCATCACGGATCAGCAGCGATACACATGTTAATGATATAAGGGGGGAATCGAAACATGATAATAATTTCCCGTTCGCCCTAATCAATAGCAATAAACATGCCAGAAAAATCAAATAAAAACTTTTTAAAAAGCCTGAAAATACGGGAAAAGGCTGATTTTTCGAAAGCTCCGCAAAAGGGGCTTGTAAGCTATAATGCAAATAGGAATTCAAAATAATGCGAATGAACATCATTCTATGGTCTTTTTAAAGTGATATATAATGAAGGTTTTGCGGTTGGCAAATGGAGAAATACCATAAAATATAGGCTTTATTGGGGATTAAAGATACTTTTGCAGTGAATATTGCATTAATTTATTGGATAAATGCCTAAAAATAGGGAAACAGTTACTATATTAATGCACCTGTGCATTAATATAGGGGATGTAAGTTCTGCTACTCTGAATTTAATTAAGTTTTTAAGGAATTTACCGATATTATTATAACGAGGTGAAATATGCTCTTTAAGTGACCGGGTTCTATCCCCGCCTCGTTGCAGCGCTGTGTTGAAACTGCTTCCAGTGTCTTCCGATGCTTGGGCAAAATATGTTCCTCGCTTCTTTAAGCGGGCGGGTTCCGATGATAATGTTGGGAGATGAAGATTTGATATTCTTGGAGAGAGTGAAAGCTAATCTTAGAGGGCAAACTAACATCTGGATTCTGGTATGGGTTTTACTCTTATTAAACGTTTTTACTATCATTATTTTATTATGGACCTTTTCCCTGGTAATCTTATTTATCTTTTTATTGCTGGCATTGGTCGGGATAAAAGTTCTAAAATCATGGGCAAATGTGGAGGATATACAGCAGGAGCTAGTAGGCAGTAAAGAAGCCCAGGAATTAATGCAAGGAGTTAAGCACATTGGAGAAGAGATATTTGACCAGGAAGTCCAAAAATTTTCCCGGCCTTTGGTAAATTCAATTTATCAGGATTTTTCCCGGAGCTTGTCCTGGTTGTGGGAAGAAAAAGATGTCTTTATTGAAAGGACGGAAGGGATGATACTTGAACTAAAGTCTATTCCAGCTCTGATTGTTTCTCTCAATGAGGAAAAGGGCAAACTGATAAAGAATCTTTTGAATAATATAGAAATCATCTCATCTTTACTTAATGACCTTAAAATCACTCGTGGGATTAGTTTGAAGGAAATGGAGCAGTTCCTTAAGGAGAAACTTGAAGACCTGAGAAGCACCATGTTGAAGGAAAAGGATATTTTTTATGATTATGTTTATAAGCTATTGCTGGCTCAGATAAGAAACCGCGAGGAAATAGAGAACGAAGAAGAATTTAATCTGGAAGAGTATTTTAATGTAAATAAACTGGGTGAGCAGTTTGCCCTGAATTTGGAAAAATCTCTGGAAACTCGAACGATGGCTTTTCAAGATGGCATTATACGGGATATGGAGGATATTTCCGCTGATGTAGTAGGAAAAATGCAAAACTGCACCTTGCAATTAATGAACAGTTTTAGTGAAATCCATCAAATCCTGAGCCGGCTTCTGGATGAATCGGAAAATGAGGACCAGATGTTGCTGCAGCGTCTGAACCAGTGTTGCATAAAAATTGCAAAACTGAAGGATGAGGCTGAGGAAGTTATGCTTACACTGGCCTGGCAGGATATACTGGTGGAGAAACGTTGGGGAGAAATTGAGAATCAATTGCTGGCGATTAGAGAACAGGTTAATCAAAATGTGGAGGAAGATGTAATCGAATATATAAAGAATTTTTTGGCAGAAGAGATCCCATCGTTTGGGGCGGAGATGCAAAACCGTGATAAGGCTGTTTTTGCGAAAGCACTTGTTGATGCTGAGTTAATCTATCAGCTCTATTCTGGGAATAAGCTTAGTGAAGTTATTCGTGATGGTTCTTATCCCTTGCTTATGTTTATTGAGCCGGTGGATTATCTGGTCAGGAGAAACATTAGAGTTACCCAGGAGGGGTTGAATAGGAGAAGGTCTATAGACCTGCGAAATGTTTCAGATGAATATGAAAAACTGTTTCAAAGAGTGATAGAGGCTCTGGAAAGCCAGAATAGGGAGTTGGTTCAATATATAAAGGATCTTTTCCCGCGTTCATTCTATAGCTATTGCAACAACCCTTACCTTAAACAAAGACCGGAGAACCTGAATCAGGCTGCCTGGGCTTTGTTTATTGATTTGCTTGATGATGAATATGATAATAGCGGATTCTATTTGGTAGGAATCTTGCTGGTTATTCACCAGATAAGGAATAAATATATTCATCCTTTTAAAGCTTTGCCCCGGGATTTGGAAAAAGAAACTGAGCTTGATTATATGCGAAATTGTGCTATTAAAGCTACGGATATCCTGCTTTCAAAACAGAATCAAGCGGTGAGCAAGGCAGACTCTGCTTAAAAAATACGGACTGAACTGCACGGAGGTTGCTAAATGATTCCACTCAGGGACAGTACTCCCAGTAACACTTTTCCATTAATAACGGTAACTATTATCGCTTTGAACCTGGCCATTTTTTTTTACGAGAGTTCCCTGGGCCTTGAAGGCATGGCAAAGCTGTTTTCCGTATTTGGGCTGACTCCGCTTAACTATAGTCAAGGCTATGTTCCATTTCTGGCTTATCTGCCTTTTTTGACTTCCATGTTTCTTCACGGCAGTTGGATGCATGTAATCGGTAATATGTGGATACTGTGGCTTTTTGGCGACAACCTGGAAGATAGAATGGGGAGAGGGCATTTTATTTTATTTTACTTGAGCTGCGGTATACTCGCCGCCTTAACCCACTACTTCGTTAATCCGCTTTCCAGCGTACCGGTGGTTGGAGCTTCCGGAGCCGTTGCCGGAGTGATGGGAGCGTATTTTTTGTTATTTAAGAAAGCCAGGGTTCTAACCTTTATACCGCCTTTCTTTCTCTTTAACCTGCCCGCCTGGATTTATCTGGGCTTCTGGGCTTTAACTCAAATCTGGTGTGGAACCGCCAGTATTTTCTTTTCCGATGCCTGCGGAGCCATAGCCTTCTGGGCGCATATCGGCGGCTTTCTGGCCGGAATGGTGCTTTACAAGTTATTCTTGAAAAAGGAACTCCCTCTATATACTGTTTGACAATGTTTGAAGATTGTATTTATAGCTTACCTTCTATGTCTTCAACCTTAATAGTGATACCTGAAAGGGTAGAGGACACAACCACCAATGAAAAGTGACTTAGCAGGCACTTTTTAGACTCCGACCTTGGCCAAATCCCCCGTTTTCTCCTGAAAATGATTAAGAAACAGATTAATATGTTCATCGGCAAAATGGGTATCAGGATTGGCGCTTTGCAGAAAATGGATGGTGTTTTCTATCCTTTCCTGGCTGGCTTTAATTTCGGTCCAGTTTCTTTCTTCTTCAAAAATATTCATGCAATCCTGGAGTTCATTGGCCCGCCCGGTTTTCAAATAGTATTTAAATAACTCCAGGGTTCTGATATCCTGGTAAGCCGAGTGCACCATAGACTTTTGTATTACCTCACTGTATGTTTGCCTGTTTTGCCTGGCCGTATTAAGCTTTTCCTCAGCTTTCTTGATATCGTTCAGGCAATTATCCAGAAACAGCTGGTGGTATTCCGGCCAGTTTTCCAGAGCTTCCTTGTAGCGGTCACAAGCCTTTTCATACTCGCGATAACGAATGAAATAGACCTTTATTTCATGATTATAGTGGTTCAAATCCAAATTATGTTGTTTCTTTTGGCGCGATAGCAAACGACTGAAAGGCAAGACATTGTCGGAAACTTCTATTTCCGCCGGCTTTTCCGGTTTTTGAGGTAGACTATCCGGTTCTGCAGGAAATAAATCTTCTCTTTCCCGGAGAAAATAACGCTGTTCCAGTATCTTTTCCCAGTAATTGATCTGTTTGTTAAGCCGTTCGATTTCTCGCAAGGAAGTAAGGCAAAGGTTAATATCTTTGAGAAGTTCATCCTTGCTTTTAGTTGCTTTTCGCTTAGCCTTTTTTATTTTGCAGTTAGCTTGGATTTCGTTGTTCAAAGGGAGAATAGTTGCCAGGGCCGCTAAGCTGGCCAGGTTTTCGCTGCTGACCATATCGACCGGATTCCGAAAGTTTTTATCGAAATAAAAACGGGTATTGCCAGGCAAGTAATAATAAGGACCGATAGAATCAATGAATTCGTTGTCATTTAAACTACTAAGGTCAGCGTCAGCGTTTAACTCCTGCTCGAAGAGTTCCAACCACTCTTTAATGGGGTTTGCGGCTTTCCCGGAAGCAGCAGCCAACTCTTTGATTTTCCAGTAGCCTTCCCAGGGTATTCTAATTGCGGAATCATAATAATAATATAGCACTTCCCGGGGGGAATATTTGATTAGTGCGGAAATATCCAGGCTGTCCGCTTTTTCTTTATTTAGAAAGGTAAAAAACATCCGATATCCTCCTTTGATTGTTCTCTCAGTAATCTTTCTATATATTACCAAAAAGTCCTTCTTTTGTAACTAAAAATTTCAAAGGTGTCAAGGGGACGGTCCTTTTGACACCCTAACCCCTTACTGCTTACCCCTCACTTTATTTCAAAACCCCCCTGATAATCCCTGGTTTTGCCCGGGCTGCTGACGGAGAGAATGACAGTATGTTAAAATAAATAATAGAAGTAAAAAATACCAGGAGGAGGGAGTTTAGTATGGCCACTGCTCTACCATGGTTTGTAGAACAGTATAAAGAGAAAGACCCGGAGTATTTTGCCTTGCTGGAAGGGAGCCTTAGCGGAGCAGTAAATACGCAGCGGTTGGATGCCAGGACCCGGTATCTGATACTTCTGGCTCTGGATGTATTAAAAGGAACTGCCGAAGGGGTTAAGGTATTATCCAGGCAGGCGCGGGAAGCCGGCGCTTCGGAAGAAGAAATCCGGGAAGCCATTCGGCTGGCTTACTTTGTAAATAGTATGGATCTTATAAAAACGGCAGTTAATGCTTTTTAAGTAGAAGTAATTGCCTTGAATTTTAGATTCTTGGGAAGGAGGCAAAGCCGGGACTGTGTTTAAGGCAGTTTTGTTTGATTTGGATGGGACTTTGCTAAATATTGATATGGATTTTTTCCTGCAGAAGTATTTTGCCCGTATGCAAAAAATGGCGCTGGAAGCAGGTTATAGCGACAGCAAAGGATTGGTGGAACAGGTTTTTAAATCCACCGGGGTAATGATTTCCGATCGTAACCCCGAATGTAGTAATGAAGAAATCTTCATGCGGGATTTCTTTTCGAATTGGAGATACCCGGAGAAGGATTTCCGGGAGTTTTTCGAGTGCTTTTATGAACGGGAATTTCCTCTTTTGGAGCCTTACTGTAAGCCCTTTGCCGGGGTTCCGGAAATGATGGAGAAATTATTTGACCAGGATTTGAAGGTAGTAGTTGCCACCAATGCCGTGTTTCCCTTGACTGCTCTGCAACAACGCCTCAATTGGGCCGGGGTGGGCCATTTTGATTATGATTTGATTACCTCCTACGAAATCATGCATTTTTGCAAGCCCCATCAGGAGTATTACCAGGAAGTTGCTGAGGTGATCGGGGTAAAGCCTGAAGAATGCCTGATGATCGGCAATGATGTGGGAGAAGACCTGCCCGCCGGCAAGATTGGCATGAAAACATTCCTGGTGGAAGATATGCTGATTGACCGGGGGGTTGGATTAAGCCCGGATTGGCGGGGAAAACTCAGTGATTTGTTCTCTTTCATGGAGAAAATCTGAGTATTCCAAACCCCGACAGGTAATAATAGAGTAAGTTCCGGATCCAGACCATTCTAAAGCAAGCGTTGGTAAAGCGGGATGCAACACCCGGAAAGGCGAACAATTAGATAATACATGAAAGTGCAGGTGTTAAACCATTTCCACTAAGAAGAAGAAAAAGAAAAAGGTCTTGAGTGAGAAGGATCTGTTAAAAATAGAGATTGCCAAAGAACTGGGGATATGGGAGCAGGTAGAGAAAGAAGGCTGGGATTCCTTGAGCAATGCCACCTGCGGTCGGGTAGGGGGGCTTATGAGCAAAAGACTGCGGGATAGTGGAGCAGGAGATAAAAAAAAGCTGCTGTAGGGTGTTGGTTGGGGCCGGAAAAAGGCGGTTAGCGACTTTTCAGGGTGGAAATGCCACCCTTTTTGCTTTTTTATGAAGGCAAAGTTCCAGCTTTTTTAAGGTATGACTCCACTGCAAAAACCCTTTTGTTGCATAAGGGTTGCATAAATATACAAAGCGAGCGTTGGCGAAGCATGGATGCAAAACCCGGCGAAGGCGAGCAGGCGAAAGGGGGCGAGCGACAGGATGTCGCGAGAGCGCTTCACCCATGGACGGGAGATTAGCGCGGTACCCCTTGAGCCGCGAGACAAGCCGCAGGTGTTGCCCATGCGAAGCGCCCTGTCGGGCACAACTGATGCTCCCTGCGGTCGCTATTAAGGACGCTGGAGCGGTATATTTATACAAGCCAATGAATATTATAACTTTTTGCAGAAGAATCAAGGTATAATAAAAAGACAAAGCAGGAGGTATATAGCAATGGACGAGATTGAAAGAGTAAGGCTTTATCTAAGCGAGAAAAATCCGGAATTGAAAATTATTGTACTGGAGGAAGACACCAGTACGGCCCCTCTGGCGGCACAGGCTCTGGGTACGGAAGTGGGACAGATTGCCAAATCGATTTTATTCAAAAGCAATGGAGATAAATATTTCATGATAGTAGCGGCGGGAGATGTAAAGATGGATAACAAAGCTCTCAAACAACTGCTGGGGAGCAGACCCAGAATGGCGAATGCTGAAGAGGTCCTGGCGGTTACCGGCTTCAATGTCGGGGGTGTCTGCCCATTTGCCTTGCCGAACCCGATTCCCATTTTTCTCGATGAAAGCCTCAAGCGTTATGATGTAGTTTATGCGGCCGCAGGGACAGCCAATACCGCCCTTCCCATATCCTACGAGGAATTGATGCGACTTACCGGAGGGTCACCCTGCCGGGTTGCGCGTGATAATTAGGAAACAGGATGATGATTTATGCCGGGTAGTTTTGTTCACTTACATAATCATTCCGAATACAGTCTTCTGGACGGAGCCTGCCGCATCAAGGACCTGGTAAACCGGGCCGTGGAACTGGAGATGCCGGCGGTGGCCATAACCGACCATGGGGTGCTCTACGGGGTAATCGATTTTTACCGCGAGGCCCGCAAAAGAGGAATCAAGCCCTTAATCGGCTGTGAGCTCTATGTGGCCCCGCGCAGCCGTTTGGATAAGGAAGCCCGTATCGATGACAATCTTTATCACCTGACTCTGCTCTGCAAGAATGAGCTGGGTTACAGGAACCTGGTACAGCTGGTAAGCCGGGCTTTCCTGGAAGGTTTCTATTACAAGCCCCGGGTGGATCAGGAGCTCCTGGAAAAATACCATGAGGGTTTAATCGCCCTCTCCGGTTGTGTGGCCGGGGAGATACCCCGCCTGCTCCAGAGCGGGGATTACCTGGGAGCCCGGAATAAAGCCCTTTATTACCAGGAATTATTTGGATCGGGAAATTTTTACCTGGAATTGCAGGATCATGGTTTACAGGAGGAAAAGGCAAGCTTGCCCGGCCTGCTTCGTCTCAGCCGGGAAGATAATATTCCCCTGGCGGCCAGCAATGACTGCCATTACCTGAGGAAAAAAGACGCCCAGGTACATGATGTGCTTCTATGTATTCAAACCGGCTCAGTGGTAAACGATGAAAAACGCCTGCGCTTTTCGGGCAGCGAATTCTATATGAAAAGCCGGGAGGAAATGGCCGCGCTTTTCCCGGATTGCCCGGAGGCATTGGAGAACACTCTGAAGATTGCCGATGAGTGCAATCTCGATTTTACTTTTGGCGAATACCATTTACCCGTATTTGAACTGCCGCCGGGACATAGTGCCGAGTCTTTCCTTAGTGAAATGGTACATGAGAAGTTCCGCCGCAAATACCCTGATGCGCAGGAGAAGATAATCGAGCGCCTGGAATACGAGTTAAGGGTTATAAATGAAATGGGCTTTGCCGCCTACTTTCTTATTGTGCAGGATTTGGTCAACTGGTCCCGGCAAAACGGGATTCCGGTGGGACCGGGAAGGGGCTCGGCGGCAGGAAGCCTGGTGTCTTATGTGTTGGATATTACCACTATCGATCCCCTGCGTTATGACCTGCTTTTTGAACGCTTTCTCAACCCGGAAAGGGTGAGCATGCCGGATATCGATATTGATTTTTGTTTTGAGAAGCGGGACCGGGTAATAGAATACATCATAAGCAAATACGGAGCCGACCGGGTGGCCCAGATTATAACTTTCGGGACTATGGCGGCCCGCGCCGCCATTCGGGATGTGGGACGAGCCCTGGATGTACCTTATGGGCAGGTCGACCGTATTGCTAAAATGGTGCCGGCTGAACTGGGGGTCAGCCTGGAACGGGCCCTGGAGATTTCGCCGGATCTTTTTACGGCTTACCAGAGTGATTATAATACCCGCAACATACTGGATATTGCCCAGGCTATCGAAGGTATGCCGCGTCATGCATCTATTCATGCTGCCGGAGTGGTTATCGGCCGGCAGAGTTTAAGCGAGATTCTTCCCCTGCAAAAAACTCCGGAAGGCCATGTGCTAACCCAGTTTACCAAGGAGACGGTAGAAGATATCGGGCTGCTAAAAATGGATATACTGGGTTTGCGTACCCTGACTGTGATAGACCGGGCCCTGGAGATAATCAAGAAGACCCGGGGCGAGGATATTGATATTAGCAGCATTCCCCTGGATGACGAAGCGGTTTACAAACTGCTGTCTGCCGGGGATACGGCCGGAGTCTTTCAATTGGAGAGCGATGGTTTGCGCCGCTTGCTCTGCGAGATGAAGCCCGACCGCTTCGAGGATATTATCGCGGTAATAGCGCTTTACCGCCCGGGTCCGCTGGGCAGCGGCATGGTGGAGGATTTTATCAACCGGAAAAACGGCCGCCAGGAGATAGAATATATCGATCCCTTGCTGGAGGATATACTGAAGGAAACCTATGGGGTTATTCTCTACCAGGAGCAGGTGATGCGGGTGGCCAGCGAGCTGGCCGATTTCACCATGGGTGAAGCCGATGTTTTACGGCGGGCCATGGGCAAAAAGAAGGCGGAGGAATTGATGGCCCAGCGGGATAAATTCATAGCCGGAGCAGCCCGGAAAGGGATTGGCCTGGCCACCGCCAGCCATCTCTTTGACCTTATGGAAAGCTTTGCCGGCTATGGTTTCAACAAAAGCCACTCAGCCGCCTACGCCCTGATTTCCTACCAGACCGCTTACCTAAAAGCCCATTACCCGGTGGAATACCTTTGCGCTTTTTTGAGCAGTGTAATAGATAATCAGGATAAAGTAGTTTCCTATATTAAAGAATGCCGGAGACTGGGGATAAAGGTACTGCCCCCGGACATTAATGAAAGTTATGAGAACTTCAGCGTGGCCCGGGATGCCATTCGCTTCGGCCTGGGGGCGATAAAGAATGTAGGGCAGAATGCGGTGAAAAACATTGTAGAGGCGAGAAAACAGGGGCTTTATACCTCCCTTTTTGACTTTTGCCGCCGGGTGGATCTGGGGCAATTGAACAAGCGCATGCTGGAAAACCTCATACTGGCCGGTTGTTTTGACTCGCTGGATTTTAGCCGCAAAGGGGCCTTATCCATTATGGAGGAATGCGTTAATCTCTCTCTGGCGATAAAACAAAATGAATGCAGCCAACAAGGCTCTCTTTTCGGGGATGAAATGGAGATGGTGGAAGAGCCGATTATAAAGCTGAAGGGCGAATATGAACCCCGGGAACGGCTGTTAAAAGAGAAAGAGGTACTGGGCTTTTTTGTTTCCGAGAGTCCCCTGGATGAATTCCGCTCTCTGTTACCCCTGCTCAGTACCCATTGTTTGGAAGATATTAACCTTTGGGAAGAAGAATCCTATGTTCGCGTGGCGGGGATAGTGGTGAATTTAAGCCGCCGGGTCAGCCGCAAAGGGGAGAGTTATGCCCGTTTCTTCCTGGAGGATCTGGGCGGGAGGATCGAAGTGCTGGTTTTCCCTTCGGCCTACCGGAAGAATGGTGATCGTCTGGAGGCGGACCGGGCAGTAATTGTAGAAGGCTACTTTGACCGGCGTGAGGAACAGCCCAAAATAGCCTTGCGGAAAACGGGCCCCATACCGGAGTCGTTGCGGGAAATGCATCTTCGCCTGGCCGGGAATGGCAATGGCGAAATGGATAGAAATAAGCTGGTAAAACTTTTGCAAAAATACCCGGGGGATATTGAAGTCTTTTTGCACCTGCCAGGACGCCGCCTGCTGGTCTTGAATGAAAAATTCAATGTTTCTCCCCGCCAGGATTTGAAGCAGGAATTGGCGGCTATTTACGGTCCGCAGAATGTCTGGTTCAATTAGGACTTTTAAGGAAGGAGCAGAGCAGATGAATGATAGTGGCTATATAGGAGAACAATATATTGTGGTTAAAGCCCTGGAGAATGGGGTAACCATTATAGGATTAACCCGGGGCAAAGACACCAAATTCCATCATACGGAAAAACTGGACAAAGGCGAGGTAATGGTACTGCAGTTTACTGAACATACTTCAGCCGTGAAGATCAGGGGACATGCCGAAATACTTCATCGCTACGGAATGAGTACCAGCGAAAGTACAATAAGCAGCAAAAATCCTTAAAGATACTGGCATATAACTTACTTTGCAAGCTAAATAATGCATTTTGCTAAATGCGAGGGGCAAAAAAAGAGGGCTGCCGGTGTCTGGTTCCAAAGGGGGAAACCGGCTTGCAAAAAGTAGGAATATTGACCAGCGGGGGAGACGCATCAGGCATGAACGCCGCTATTCGGGCGGTGGTCAGAACAGCCCTCTACCATCAGATGGAGGCTTATGGCATACACCTGGGATTTGAAGGATTAATGGCCGGGAATTTTGACCCTATGTCCCGGGGGTCGGTGGCCGATATCATTCACCGGGGGGGAACCATATTGCAGACCTCGCGCTCACAAATCTTCATGACCGGCAATGGGCGGGAAAAGGCCCGGGATGAACTGCAGAAACGGGACATTCAGAACCTGGTCATAATTGGCGGAAACGGAAGCCTGCGCGGAGGTTATGAGCTCAGCAAACTGGGAATAAATGTTATAGGAATTCCCGCTACCATAGATAACGACATAGTATATACCCGTTCCATCGGTTTTGACACCGCTGTGAATACGGCTCTGGAAGCCATCAATCGGATCAGGGATACCGCTACCAGCCATGGACGGATTTTTATTATTGAGGTTATGGGGCGGCATTGCGGGGAGATTGCCCTGGCGGCAGGTGTGGCCGGGGGAGCTGAATCCATCCTGATTCCGGAAATCGAGACCGACCTGGATGAGGTTACCAGAAAGATCAAGCAGGGAACCCAAAGGGGCAAGCTGCACAGCATAATAATACTGGCCGAAGGGGTTTACCCGGTGATGGAACTGGCTCAGGAAATAGAGAAAAGAACCGGCAAGGATACCCGGGTCAGTATTCTGGGACATACCCAAAGAGGGGGCACACCCACGGCTGTGGACCGGATAATGGCCTCACGCATGGGTATGGCCGCAGTGGACTTTATCGTGGAAGGTAAAAGGAATGTAATGGTGGCGGAAGAAGGAGATAGAATTCTTCCGGTTCCGCTGCAGGAAGTAATTAGGGGAAGCAAAACCCCGGAACTGGCAATGTTTGAGATAGCCCGAATACTCTCTATTTAACTGTTGAGACAAGAGGACGCCGGGGTGACACGGGGACGGGGTTGTTGACAAAATTCCTTCTCTCTAAACCCTATTTTCGTATTAATCCTTGACTCCACTGCAAAACACCTTTTGTTGCATAAGGGTTGCATAAATATACAAAGCGAGCGTTGGCGAAGCATGGATGCAACAACCAGGCGAAGGCGAGCAGGCGAAAGGGGGCGAGCGACAGGACGTCGCGAGAGCGCTTCACCCTTCGGGTACGCCTGGTGTTCCACCCTGCAGGTGTCACTATTAAGGCTGCCTCTCATGGACGGGAGATTAGCGCGGCACCCCTTGAGCCGCGAGACAAGCCGCAGGTGTTGCCCATGCGTAGCGCCCTGTCGGGCACAACTGATGCTCCCTTCGGTCGCTATTAAGGACGCTGGAGCGGTATATTTATACAAGCCAATGAATAATAATAACTTTTTGTAATAGAATTATCCTTATATATATCAGAACTGGCCCTATGATATACCCAAAGACTATCCCCATGTCAGAGCGAAGGAGATGGCTTTATGAGAAAAACCAAGATTATATGCACCATTGGCCCGGCCAGCGAGCAGATTGAGAACCTGTTGCTTATGATAGAGGCCGGCATGAATATCACCCGCCTTAATTTTTCCCATGGGAGCTATGAAGAGCATCAGAAGAGAATTGCCAACATACGCGAGGCCCGTAAGAAGGCGGGAGTACCGGTAGCCATAATGCTGGATACCAAAGGACCGGAGATAAGAACCGGCTTGCTTAAGGCTGGAAAGGTGAAGCTGGAAGCCGGGCAGCGTTTTGTGCTCACCACCCGCCAGGTAGAAGGAGATGAACACCTGGTACAGATCACCTATGATCGCCTGCCCCAGGAGGTGGAAAAGGGCAACAGCATACTGCTGGCTGATGGCTTGATTAACCTGCAGGTGCTGGAGACCAGCGATACGGACATTATTTGCCAGGTGGTCAATGGTGGGGAACTGGGAGAGAGGAAAGGAATCAATGTACCCGGAGCTCGTATAAACATGCCTTTCCTCAGTGAAAAAGATAAAGAGGATATTAACTTTGGCATAGAGCAAGAAGTGGACTTCATTGCCGCTTCTTTCGTGCGTACAGCGGATGATGTGCTGGAAATAAGGCGTCTTTTGGAGCGGCGGGATGCCGACATAGATATAATAGCCAAGATTGAAAGCCAGCAAGGGGTAGAAAACCTGGAAGACATTATCAAAGTAGCGGATGGGATAATGGTAGCCAGAGGGGATTTGGGAGTGGAGATACCGGCGGAGGAAGTACCGCTGGTGCAAAAGAACATCATAGAGAAATGCAGCCCCCGGGGAAAGATGGTGATCATTGCCACCCAGATGCTTGATTCCATGATCGTAAACCCCCGTCCCACACGGGCCGAAGTTTCTGATGTAGCCAATGCTATTTTTGATGGTGCCGATGCCATTATGCTTTCAGGAGAAACAGCCGCCGGGAAATACCCGGTTGAAGTGGTCAAGACCATGGCCCGCATAGCCGGGCGAGCGGAAGAAGTATTGCCTTACCAGGAAATCTTGCGGCAGAGGAGACTGCAAGGAGGGCTGTCCATAACGGATGCTATCAGCTTTGCCACCTGTGCCACCGCCATGAATTTGAACGCCTCGGCCATAATTACTCCTACCGTAACCGGTCTTACCGCCAGGATGGTAGCCAAATACCGGCCCCAGGCCAGTATTGTCGCCGTTACCACTGAAAAGCGGATATTGAACAAGCTGGCTCTGGTGTGGGGCGTCTACCCCCTCTTGATTCCTGAAACCTCAGGCACCGATGAATTATTCGAAGAATCGATAAAAGCGGCCTTAGAGTCTTCCTATATTAACAACGGAGACCTGGTGATATTGACTGCCGGAGTGCCCATCGGTTCCCCGGGAGGCACCAATCTTTTAAAGGTTCATGTTGTAGGCCGGATTCTGGCCCAGGGTATGGGCATAGGCAAAGACCCGGTCACCGGGAGGGTAAGAATAGTAGTTTATCCGGAAGACATGGAAAAGATTAAAGACGGGGATATTGTTGTAACCACCAGTGCCGACTGTGCCCTGGCCCCCCACCTGCCCCGAATTGCCGCCCTGGTAGCGGAGGAAGGAGGCCTGACCTCCAATGCGGCTATTATGGGTTTGAATGCAAACATTCCCGTCATTGTAGGAGCCAGAAACGCCACCGGTCTATTGGAGGACGATATGCTGGTCACCCTGGATACCCCTCATGGCCGGGTCTACCAGGGAATTGCCCGAGTACGCTGATAATTTCGGAAGTTTAAACTACGAAAGAGGCAAAATTGGTTCTACTGCTTACTGTGGCCTCTTGTACGGCTATCCTTCCAGCTCATGGCAGCGTCTAACTCCCCAGGTCATGAGGAAATAGTACAGGAACAGGGCGGCCAGCCCGAACCCCAGCAGCATGAATAAGGCAGCCTGAACCGGGGTATGGATATACCGGATTACTATATAAATAATACCTCCGCCGAGCAGTATGGCCAAGAGCATGGAAAAAATCACATTGAAATTCTGCTTGAAGGCTTGTTGCTCGTTTTCCCAATTGAGTTTGGGGTTGTATAGATCTATAAGCAATCCCGCTTCTATAACCGGGATGACAGCCACCAAGCTCACCCCCGCCAGCATGGCTATCAAATAATTGTCCAAAGGCATCAAAACTCTCGCCGCTATTATCATCAAAACCGCGCCGCTCATTCCCAGCAGATAACCGGACAACAGTTTGGCCAGAATCTGTTTGCGGTAGGAAAGGGGAATATATTTGGAAACATATAATTCCCTGCCCTCCCGTGATATCGAAGTGGCGGTAACAGCGTTGGAGCCGATTATAAAAACAATACCCCCGACAATTATAGCCATGATAATAGTCTGCCCCCGGGGTTCACTTAAGAGCTTTTCCCAAGGCATAGTAGTTTCTTGATTGCGCCCCTGGATAAAAAATGGAATAGTCAGCAGTACGGGGACCAGCAGATTGGTCATTACACTGTTGATAAAATAAGTCGGGGTCCGAAACAGCAAACGCATTTCTTTGGCCCAGTATGACAGGAGCGGCGGCAGACCCTTGCCCGCCCGGCGGTAATCCGCTTCACTCAATTTCTTCCTTTTTACCGTGGTTTCCGTGGAGCCCACCAAACCTTTAAAATACAACTTATCACCGGTGAGCCAGGCTAGAGCCACCACCAGCAATGAAAGCCCGGCAAATACCAGCAGGTTCACCAGCCCGCTTAGCTGATCGGCATTGATCAAGGCCAGCCCCAAATAGCGGGTGGAGGGAAAGACCCGGCTCATCAAGTTCATCAGACCGCTGCGGTCGGTGAGCAGGTGCTGCAAATATGCGGTGTCCATGGCATTGGGACCTGATTTTTGAAATAGGAATTGGCAGCCTACCGCCAGTACGATGACCACCAATCCGCCCAGAATCTTCAGGAGGTCTTTGCGGCGGCTCAAGTTGGCAAACCGCATAATGATGACCGTTGGTATGGTAGCCAGCCCCAGGGGCAGCAAGGGAACCAGGGCAAAGCCAACCAAGGCGTACAGCCAATACAGAACGGAGGCACCGCTCTTGATCCCGTAAACCAGCAGCGGGGGCAGTAAAAAAGGCAAAGCGCTCAGGTATTCGTTGACCAGCACCACCGAGAAGCGGGCCCCCAGCACCTGATAGCCGCTCAAGGGCAAAGCCAGCAGGCTTTGGGCGTCATCGGCAAAATAGAAGAAATTGATGATATAGAAAATCCCAAATAGAAACACAATGAAACTCACCAGTACAATACCCAAAGTCAATATGGCTCCCTCCTGTCCCAGCGGAGCCAGCGCGTCAAAACCCCGAACCAGCAGCTTGACGTACAGAGCAATAGTTGGAGCCAAGGCTACAATGATCAGGAGCACCAAGCCAATCTTTTTGAAATATGGCTTGCGGTTCTTCGAGGTTTTCATTTGGAAAATCGAAATGCCGAAATAATTTATTAATAAGATTTTTAGCAAAGCCCAGAATCTATGCATTTTCCGTCAACTCCAGGAACAGATTTTCCAATGACCGGTTTTCCCGGGCATGAGTGCGGATTTCCTCCAGACTGCCGCAGAAAATCATCCGCCCTTTGTTGATTATAGCCAGGCGGTCACATACCTTTTCGGCCACTTCCAGCACATGGGTGGAGAAGAAAACCGTTTTGCCGGCATCGGCATGTTCACGCATCATTTCCTTCAAATCATAAGATGAACGCGGATCAAGGCCGGTCATCGGTTCATCCAAAATCCAAACCGGTGGATTATGCAGCAGGGCTCCGATCACCACGATTTTCTGTTTCATGCCATGGGAATAACTCTGAATCAGATCGGCGGCGGCCGTTGACATTTCAAAGCGTTCCAGCAGTTTCTGAATGCGTTCCACCCTGATTTCAGAGGAAACCTGATAGACGTCGGCCATGAAGTTCAGGTATTCGATGCCGGTGAGGCGCGAGAAAATATTGGGGTCGTCAGGTACAAAGCCAAACTGCATTTTGGCCTCCAACGGGCTGTCTTTTATATCCCGGCCGTTGATTTTGATGCTGCCCCGGTCGGCATTGAGGATTCCGGTAATCATTTTGATCAGGGTAGTCTTCCCGGCTCCGTTGGGACCCAAAAAGCCGAATATCTCCCCGCCTTGGACGGTCAGGCTGACATCGTCCACCGCCTTGACCTGGCCCCGGTTGTAGCTTTTGGATACTCTGCAGATTTCTATCATATAACTCTCCTAACCTTCAAGAAACTTGCCGTTAAGCTACTTTCTTACACATATTTACATACTGCATCATAGCATAGCAATAAGGAGAAGACAAATTTCAAGGCAGAGTAAAGCACCGTAATTTTTTCTGATCAGCATTGCCGATCTATTTGTGGCTTTGCGGGAAGACCGGCCTTACCGGAACAGCATGAGCTGGGAGCAGATTGCCGGAATCATGAACGAAATGGCCCAGGCCGGCGACCTGGAAATATCCCTATATCTCTCTATTCCACAGGGCTTTTAAGGCGATGGACAGGCCGGGAAAATCCGGATGTTCCACCAACTCCTCTTCCATTCCGCCCGCCACCAAGGCGTATACACCATCATGCCAGGCGAAACACTCAAGCGTTTTTTCCTGGGGATTGACCAGCCAATAATGTTCTACCCGGGCCTCCTGGTAAATCCGTCTTTTTTGCAAACGGTCTTTGCGGGTGCTGGAAGGAGACATAACTTCCACAACTAGCATGGGCGGCCCGTCAATCCGGGTATCTTTTACAATAACTTCCTGTTCGCTTGCAACATAAAGCAAATCCGGCTGGACCACGTTAACATCATGCAAGGTAACATCCAAGGGTGCATTAAAGACCTCACCCTTGGGATCAACCTTCCAGAAGTAATCTTCCAGGATTCTTTGCAACCTGCGGGAAACCCGCTGGTGCATAACATTGGGTGCCGGTTCTTTTATCAACATGCCGTCAAGAATCTCGAAATGATAACCCGGCTCTTCCGGCAAGAGCAGGTAATCCTGGTAGGTAAGCTTCCTGGGTTCCTCAGTTTCATACGGGGATGCACTTTCCTGAATGCTGCCGTTACTCAGTGCTTTGATTACATCGTCCTTTTTATAGCGGTACTGCTTGTTGCCCAGTTCAATGTAAGGTATTTTCTTTTCCCTGGTGTATCTCCATATCGTTTCCACCGAAAGATGCAGGGCTTCGGCCAGAGCCTGGGCCGTTATCAATTCCTTATCCATGCTCATGAAACCACCTCCATCATAATTATAAGCAACCTGTAAACTATAATCAACTATAATCAACTAAAGTTGACCGTTATCAATAATAAAATCCGTTAGAAAGTAATTATAACACCTGATTACGAATGGCATATTTATGGCATTATTAACGAAAATTATTCTATTGTGACAATACATAGGGGAATATGAAGGAAAATCGTGGTTGTTTGTTTAATGATTACTATGCTAACAAATAGGGAATTGTGCGGAAATGTTGGAAGAATCCAAGATTTGCGATGTTTTGTTCTCGGCTCTTTCGTCTAATAAAGAGAAGGCGCAACGTGCCTGGTACAAAATAGGAAACAGGAGTTAACCATTTACCAGCTTCCCATTATCCATATTTGGTTTTGCCCATTAGGCTAATGATGCGAATGGTTAACAGCGAATTGTCTTGTTGAGAGAAACATAAAGATTAAAGATAACATGCATTTGATAAAAGGTGAAGAATATGAGTGACATAGAAAAAGAGATCCAGCACCGGCTATTTGAGTTACAGGATCTAAAATACAAAGAGTTTTCGTGCAAACTTATGCCGACGGTGAACCCGGAAACTGTGATTGGCGTCCGCACGCCGGATTTGCGCAAGCTCGCCCGGGAGTTTTCCAAAATGCCGGAAGTTTCGGAGTTTCTCAAAATCCTGCCGCATGCGTATTTCGAAGAAAATAACCTACACGGTTTTCTGATTGAGACGATAACGGATTATGATGCCGTCGTTGCTGCCCTTGACGAGTTTCTGCCATATATAGATAACTGGGCGACCTGTGACCTTATTTCACCGAAGGTATTTAAAAAGCATCTGCACAAGCTCTACGGAAAAATCAAAGCCTGGCTGAAGTCAGATCGGATTTATACGGTGCGCTTCGGGATCGGAATGCTGATGAGATTTTATCTCGATGACGATTTCCGGTCGGAGATGATTGAGTTCGTGGCATGTATCCGTTCTAAAGAATATTATGTAAACATGATGATCGCCTGGTATTTCGCAACGGCATTAGCCAAGCAGTACGAAGCCGCTTTGCCGTACATTCAGGAGCAGCGTTTGGAGAAGTGGACGCACAATAAAGCTATCCAGAAAGCGATTGAGAGCTATCGGATCGGAACGGAAGAAAAGGCGTATTTGCGGACACTGAAAGTAAAATAAGGAATTTTCATTCTTTCTATGATACGCAGCAATTGTAGAATTCCGATATACTAAACATTAGTAGATTAATATGCAACAAGAGATTCATTTGAAAGTCAGGCAAATTTTTGCACGGTTTAGGTTAGCTGTAACAGTACAGGATTGCCGGATGTAATATTATCGAATATTATTGCTATAACCAGTAAATAAAAGAATTTTATTAAATATGAGGATGGGTTAGCATTATGAAAAAATTAGTTATTATATTGCTCTTATTTATGATTACGATATTAAACGCTTGTTCGGATGTCCGCGAATCTAATAATTTTGAAGACTCCCAGCAACCGCTTACCAAGACTCAGATTGACGAAATTATCGCAGCCGCAACTGAATCTGTTATAGTAGATGTTGATTTTTCCCAAATTTCAAAACCTAATCCGGTTCAACAAACAGAAATTAATGAAAGAATGCACTGTCTCGGTGAGAAGCTAAAGGGAAAGGTTACGATTGAAAATAGAAATATTGTTGTTGCTCGGGTTAACGGAGAAACTATTACGGCTTCAAATTGGTATTGGGAAAAGATTAATAAAATCCTACAGGCGGAAATTAACAACAATAAGAGTATTCCTTCTGATGCAGAGATACTGAATGATTTAATAGAGACCAAAGTGATAAGCAGTACTGCAAGAAGCCTGGGAATATATCCTCCTGAGGCTCAGATTAAGGCTTATATAGCAGACCAGCAAAAGTATATAGAAATTTTAAAACCGGAAGAAATTACTGTTCTAATACAGGCCTGGGGCATTTCAGAGGAAGATTATTTCTTATTAATGGAAAATCGCTTTGCTGATAGCCTGGCTAAAATCAATTGGGGTGTCTACCTGCAAAAATATGAGGATGAGGCACAGGAAGATGAGCAGGGGTATGTTGCAAAGAGTTTCTCCAGGATTGGTGATGATAGAATAAAGCCACTCGTGGAGAAAGCGAAAGTTGAGATTACTTCGGAAGGGCGCCAATTGGGGATAAGTTATCCAGCACCGGATTAATGCTTAAATTGCTTGAAATCAGTTATCCAGGTATAAAAAGGGGGTTCTGCATAAAGCAGAACCCCCTTGGCAGTTTTTCCAGGCTTATTTTCCTTTGAAAGTGGGTTTTCTCTTTTCAACAAAAGCACCCATGCCTTCAAACTTGTCTTCAGTGGCACAGCACATTCCGAACATATCGGATTCAATGCTCATGGCGGTATCGATGTCAACTTGCATGCCTTTGCCAATGGCAAACTTGGCATAACCGACAGCCAGGGGAGCCTTGGCGGCAATCTTCTTGGCCATTTTCCTGGCTTCGTCCATCAACTGCTCGGCAGGATAAACATGATTTACCAGGCCGATGCGAAATGCTTCCTGGGCATTGATGACATCTGCTGTGTAGGTAAGTTCTTTGGCCCGGCCTTCACCTACCAGGCGGGGCAGTCTCTGGGTTCCGCCGAAGCCGGGAATAACACCAAGTCCCACTTCCGGCTGAGCGAAAACGGCTTTTTCAGAAGCCAGCCTTATATCGCAGGCCATGGCCAGTTCGCAACCTCCACCCAGGGCAAAACCGTTAATTGCTGCAATAACCGGTTTTTCCATGAGTTCAAATTGTCGCATGACTCTTTCTCCGACATCGGAGAAGAATCTTCCTTCATGAGGGGACAGGGGCAGCATAAAGGTAATGTCAGCGCCGGCAACAAAGGATTTATCACCGACACCGGTAACGATAACTACTTTGATATTGGAGTCGGCTTTAATATCCTTTATGGCCTCTTCCATCTCATACAGGGTTTCAGCATTAAGAGCATTTAAGGCCTTGGGACGGTTGATATAGAGAATAGCAAGATAGTCTTCTTTTTCCAGAATCAAATTTTCAAACGCCATTGCTGTCTCCTCCTTTTTATGGTTCAAATTAAGTGAATGAAAAACAAATCACAAAGTAGTTATTACGATAAACGGGGGGCTGTATTTTGCAATAAGCCCCCGTAGTTATCTATTTATTAGATGGTCTACTATTTTTTGTAATCATAGAACCCTTTACCCGTCTTCATTCCCAGCCATCCGGCCCGTACCAGCTGTTTCAGCGGGGGTGCCGGGCGGTATTTGGAATCGCCGGTTTCGGCAAAGAGAGTGTTGCATACGGCCAGAGCAATGTCAACACCAACCAGGTCGCAGAGGGTCAAGGGGCCCATCGGCCAACCCGCACCGAGCTTCATGGCGGTGTCGATATCGGCAGCGCTTGCCAGACCTTCATAATAAATGAAAGCAGCTTCGTTCATGCCGGGCAGGAGTATTCTGTTAACCACAAAGCCGGGACCCTCTTTAACTTTAACCGGGGTCTTGCCGATTTCTTTGGAAAACTCGACTACGGCATCAACGGTGGCATCTGCGGTCTGAACCGCCGGGATTACCTCGATGAGTCTCATTACATTGGCCGGGTTGAAGAAGTGTACGCCTATTACCTTGTCGGATCTCTTGGTAATGGCAGCAATTTCGGTAATGGAAAGGGAGGAAGTGTTGGTGGCCAGAATGACATCCGGTCCCATCAGGGCGTCCAGTTTGGTGTAGATCTCTTTCTTAAGGCTCATTACTTCGGGTACAACTTCAATAACAAGATCGCCGGCAGCCAGGTCATCAAAGTTGGTGGTTCCTTTGATTCTGCCTACTACGGCATCGGCGGTTCCCGGAGCAGCTTTGCCTTTTTCTTCGGCCTTGGTCAGACCTTTTTTGATAGCTCCGATGGCTTTGTCAACAAATTTCATATCGATATCATAAAGAATAACATTCTTGCCGGCAGCGGCAATGGCCCAGGCAATACCCTGTCCCATAGTTCCTGCACCTAGTAAAGCAACATTATTAAATCCCATTAAATTGTAACCCCCTTATATTATTTCTTTCTGATAAGTACATACAGCCTTTTCTTTTCTCTTTAAGGCGAAACGAGAGTCAAACCACCCCCTTACCTCATTTAATACTATGAAAAGCTATAATAACTGAGATATTATCTTATAGCTAATTCATGCAATTATTATACCAATCCCTTGAGAAGCCTTTGAAAAGCGGCATATGGGCCAATATTATCCGTATTTATGAGCTATTTTAATATGGAATAACAGCTTTCCTGATCAAGAGGTTGTCCCAAAAGTGCTACATCGTATAAAAAGAATACCGTGTTTTAAGCATTTGGAGGTGTGACGCAAAATAAGACAGTGCAACAAAAAGGCACAAGTCCGCAAAACGATAGCTATTACAGTTTTATATCATATTTATGTAGTTTCCTATAAAGTACTGATCTATGGATATTGAGGGTTTTGGCGGCCTTACTCTTGTTGCCGCCGCAATTCTTCAACACTTCTTCTATAAGCGCTTTTTCCTGCTTACCCAGAATATTGCCCAAACTGGAATGAGACCCTGTAGTGGAGGAATAATGGTTTTTTCTTTGGATTATGTTATCGGGAATATCGTTTATCGTAATAGTGTTGCCTTCACAGAAGTTTACAGCCCGCTCAATAGTATTTTCCAACTCGCGAATGTTTCCCGGCCAGTCATAAGAACAGAAACTTTGTATAACTTCCGGGTTTATTTTTTCTACTCTGGTTCCCAGTTCCTGGTTAAGGCGATGCAGGAGATGGTGGCTCAGCAAAGGAATGTCATCAACCCGCTGCCTCAAGGGAATCAGGTTAAGGACAATTACATTCAGGCGGTAGAAAAGGTCTTCCCGAAACTTGTTCTCACTAACCAGCTCTGCCAGGTTCTGATTGGTGGCCGCGATTACCCGGATGTTTACTTTGGTGCTGCTGAGACTGCCAATGCGTTCTACTTCTCTTTCTTGTAGTACCCTTAGCAGTTTAGCTTGCATGGACAATGACATATCCGCAATTTCATCCAGGAAAATGGTTCCATGGTTGGCCAGCTCAAATTTCCCCGGTTTACCTTCTTTGAGGGCTCCAGTAAATGCACCTTCGTTATAACCAAAAAGCTCCGATTCCAGTAATGTCTCAGGTACCGCTGCGCAGTTTACCTTGACAAAAGGACCTTTGCGGCGCGGGCTCATATTATGTATGGCATGAGCAAAAATCTCTTTTCCCGTACCACTTTCCCCGGTAATGAGTACGGTTGACACGCTGCGAGCGGCCCGGGCAGCCAGAGCTTTTTGCTCACAAATATGCTGATTATTTCCCACTATGTGGTTTAAGGAATATCTGGCCGTCCCTTGCTGGTATTGTTCCAAAAGCTGTTCCCATTCATTTACTCGGCTTAACTCCACCGGACTGCTCTTTACGATAACTCCCAGGCTCCGGTTATGCCGCATAATAGGAAGGAAAACCAATCTTAGGGCCTGTCCATCAGGTGATAGTACTTCAGTGGAAAATGTTTTTCCCCGGTCTATGGCTTGTTGCAGGTTGGTCCAAGGGATCAGCGCGCCCATTATTTGGTTCAACTCGTTGGTGGAATTGGAGGGGAAAAACCCCTGGCAAAGTTCATTGGAATACAGCAGATGGGCATTTTTATCAAAAACTGCTATACCTTCATAAGGAGTTTGCAGAAGAGAATTTAATTGGTACTCCTTAAAACTGTCGATAGTACGCAAAATGGCATAGGCGGCATAGCATTTGGGTCTTATCTCCAGTAAACCCCGGGTTACATTTACTTCATCTTCATTAATCACTTTGATGTCTTTAACTATCCTATGCGGACCTTTGAGTATATTATCAAAGGTTAAATGAGGGTTTAGACAATCTACATTTTGACCCAGTATTTGATTAGGATTAAGGCCCAATATCTTTCCTGCGTTCTCATTGCAAAAAATAATATTTAGTGAGGTGTCGGTTATGAGTATGCCTTCATCAATGTTTTGCAGAATCGGATATAAAAGCAAGTCATGGGAGTGAAGTTCAAGATTGAGCGACATCAGCTTCACCTCAGGTCTTCTGCTGGTAGTGATCAGACATTGATACCGCGGTTCAGGCTACGGCTAACTTCCTGAAGAGTCGTTTGTTTTATTATGGTATCCAGAGTTTGTGAGTCCAGAATCCCAGTGGCTTCAAGGGCATTCTTCTTTTGAAATTCACGTACAAACTGGTTCAAATCATCTTTTTCGTCCATGCCCAGGCTGAAAAGCATTCGTTGGATCTGTTCTTTTTCTTCCTGGCTTATAACCATATACTCGGAACTGCTGGATGATGAAGATGCAAATGAAGAACTGGAATTGGCCTGGTTCAAATCCTGGGAAGATGCATCTCCGGCTGGTTGGGGTACAACCGGAGTAGTGGCATCGTTAATATTACCTTCAGAAGACGGTTCAGCAGATTGGGTCTTAAGAAGGTCCGTGTGTTGAACTATGTAGCTTACATTACTTATAAGGCCGATAGTAGAGCCCAGAATAACCGCTGATGCGAGCACCAGGATCATAAAGAAAAAGTAACCTTTCCGCATCGAACTCCTCCCCATTAAACATCATTATTAAATCTATTGTATGCTATAGTCGAGCGTTTTTCAATTCCTCTTGACAGAAGAGCGGGTTTTTTTGTTTTTCCCGGGACTGACCTGCTTAGCATTGATAATGTTTTGACTGTAAAAAACGGTTAACCCCCGGTGCAATAGGTAAAAAACGTTGCGAGCTGGAGCGATAAGCAGAAGCGAAAGGCAGGGAGATTCCACAGGTTCCCCCTGCCTTTCATGCTATCCAGTGCAATTACTTTTTGATGGGAAAATAAACCTCTGTTACATATTCGCTGAGCGAAACACCATGGGAAAAGTCTTTCACATAGAGATCAAACGGCGGACCTGCAATGACATAGCCTTCACGTTCAATCCATTCGCTCAGGGCAGCGTAGCACTCTCCCAGATTGTCATAAGGGCCTATGTGTGTAGCAAAGCAGCAAAATCCCGGAGACAAATCCCTGATATGTTCCCCTGCTCCGCCTGCAATTTGCACGGCAATCTCCATATCGGAATTGTCGTGGTCAAATACCTCATCATGATAGATAATCAAATACGGGCCGCTGGGGTTTATTTTCTTTCTTTCCATTTCGGCAAACATAGCGGCAAAAGCGGCATCAAGGTCTTCCAGACCCATATTCTTCCTGTGGCTGAAGATAGTCATAGGGTGCATCTCAACGGTTTTAACCAAATAATCCGCTTGCATTATATTCTCACACCTTTCTATTTTCGCAATGTCCTGCTCCATCTGCAGCAGGATGTGCTGCTGGTCGTTGATATGCAGCAGGAACTCCTCTTTTTTGGCTTGTAGGAGTTCGCCCAGACGGCTGTTGTCCCTTGTGGCCAGAACGGCGGAAATCTCAGGCAAAGAAAACCGATACCGCTTTAGCCTCGTAATCAGCAGCATGTCCCGAAGCTGAGAGACTTCGTAATAGCGGTAGCCGGAGTCCTTGCTGACAAATCCGGGCTTGAGAAGCCCTATCTGATCGTAATAGCGGAGCGTCTTGGTAGATACCCTGCTGATTTTGGAGAATTCTCCGATTGTAAGCATAGAATCACCACCCGATGTAATTTGAACATGTTCTGATTGGAGTATACGGCTTCCAGTTAGGGCAAAGTCAAGCGCTCTTTTCATATTTATATAAAATTAATTTCTGGAGGCCGAGCTTATTCCGCCAAACAAATATCACAAGATGTTCGTTGATAAATGGTATCTGGTGCTGTATCAGATCAGACTAAGTTGTTTCATGCTGCCAGCATGGGCACAGCCCAATTTGAGCGAAAAAGCCTGACACTTGGGGTTGCAGAAGCAAAAGTACTTTTAAAAAAGCCAGGGCAAGGACTTACATACAATCAAATTGTGCAAAAGGCCTTTAAATATCTGCGAGTTATTTCTTTCTTGACAAAAGAGTATAGCTCCTATACACTAATACTATGCTGATTAAAGATAGTAAAAACAAAAACAAAATTAGCTTTACACTCTTGCGTATAGTGTGGAAGCTTTTTGAGATTGACAAAAAAACCCGCAATTACGGTACGGACGAACCGCTTTTTGAGGCGGAGATTCACATGATTAAATCCATTAAAGAAAATGAGGGCATTCATGTGACAGGCCTTGCCGATTTACTGGAGGTGACGAAGGGTGCAGTTTCTCAGATCGTCATGAGGCTTGAGAAGAAAGGAATGGTTGTAAAGGATAAGGATGACAGCAACCAATCAAAGCTTGTTTTGAAATTAACTACCAAGGGTGAAACAGCTTATGTTAATCATGAAAAGCTTCATCAGGAATTTGATGACCTCATCCATGAAATCTTAAAGGAGGCATCTCCGGAACATATTGCATTCCTTACCGATTTCTTGGACTTACTTGATAACAGGATTGATGATTATGAAAAAGGTAAAAGCGAATGATATTTTTTTACCAAAAGAGTATAGCTACTAAACACTTTTCTGCTTCTATTCTTTAATCAGTATATTTTTTAGGATAAGAGTATATCATCTATACGCATGAATGTTTTTCCTGCAAAGAGGCAATCGAATGAATAACAGTGATGAGAAATTTAAAATACTGTATCTTAGTAAGCGCTTAATATGTGTAGTTCCCTTATTAATCTGCAACCGTTTATATAAGGAGATGGTATTGTGAACAAATGGTTGAAAGTTACCATTCTATCTATTTCACTGCTTACCGTAATGTCTGGGGCTGCAGTGGCTCCGGCCCTGGCCGAAATCGCCCGGGCTTTTCCCCATATCGGTTCTAATTCCATAAAAATGGTTTTGACAGTTCCCTGTCTCTTGATTATCCTGGGGAGTTTGATTTCCGGCCGGCTGGTTTCAGTTATGAAAAAACGCAGTATACTGCTAATCGGTTTAAGCCTTTACCTTGTTGGCGGCTTGGGAGCGGGAATGGTTGACTCTTTTACCGCCTTGCTTGTATTGCGAGGTATTCTGGGCTTGGGAGTAGGCCTGATTATGCCGCTGTCCATAAGCTTAATTGCCGACTATTATAGCGGAGATGAAAGGGGTCGCCTTATGGGTATGTCTACGGCCGTATCAAGTTTAGGCGGCATTATTGCTACTGTTTTATCCGGCATAGTGGCAGTTATCAGTTGGAGATGGTCATTTAGTATATATGCCCTGGGTTTCGCCGTATTATTCCTGGTGCTTTGCTTCTTGCCCAAATTGGAAAAGGAAAGCGCCGCCGATAGTGAATTCAAAGCTCAACCCCTGCCGTCATCTATTTACTACACTGCTATATTAACCTTCGGATTATTGATAGTATTCTTCGCCATAGTTACCAGCCTGGCCTTGTTTATCCAGAACCAAGGTTGGGGCAATGCCAATACCACCGGTCTGGCACTGGGCTTAACCAATATTTTCGTTTTTGGGGCCGGCGTCAAATTTCAGACTGTTTATTCCCGGTTTAAATCCTATACCGTCCCCGGTGGTTTACTTTTATTGGTCGTGGGTTTTACCCTGCTCAGCCTCAGTCATAACATCTATACAGTGTTGGCAGGATTAGCCGTGTTTGGTCTGGGCTTCGGCATATTGATGCCCTTGATATATTTGCAAACAACTTCCGTGGTTTCGGAAGAGATGCGGCCCCGTGCCACCGCACTGGTAGGCGGCTGCTTCTATCTGGGCCAATTTGCCTCTCCGCTTGTTTTAAGCCTGGTGGGGATAATCAGCGGCAATTACAGCATACGGATGATATTCACTGTTCTGACCTTTGCCCTGTTGGCAGCATTTATCGTATCAGCGGTTATGACAATAAAAAAAAGCCATACCTTATACCACGAATCCAATGAAACTATGTAGGAAATAGGGTGAACCTTTCATACAGGAGAGGTGCCGGGACTGTACAGTATGTTACTATACGGTAAATGCTTGTTTTTGCCGGATAAATATGCCATGCTAAAGGCGAACATTCGCAACACCCTGACCTACTAGTAATGCATATTTTGCAATTCATCCGCGAACACAACGGTGAGGTATCGATCGCAAATCTCGAGATAGAGACCGGCTTTTCAGCCCGGCACCTTTTTTCTGATGTCGGTTTTTTTCAAGACCAGCCCTATTTAAAACGGTAAATTAAGAAAAAACTTCAACAGGAGGAAACTATGAATATTAAGTTTTCGTCTTCAGTTATTCTGGTGAAAAATATCGTGACCTCACGGGAATTTTATGAAGAACTATTAGGGCAAACCGTTATGATGGACAACGGTCCCAATGTCATTTATGAAGGGGGGTTTTCAATATGGCAGCGGGATGCCGCTCTGGGGATTATCTTCGAAGATACGCCGAAATCAAACATAGAAAACGCGCTCCCTGCCTTTGAGCTGTATTTTGAATCGTCTAGCCTGGAGCAGGCCTGGAAAAGGTGCAGCATTAACCCTGAGCGTGTCATCCACCCTATCATGGAACATCCCTGGGGACAACAGGGCTTTCGTATTTATGATCCGGACGGCTTCATAATAGAGGTTTCGGAACCGCTCCCTGTAATGGTGCAGCGCTTTATCAAAGAGGGATACTCCATGGCTCAAATCGCTGAGAAATCAGGTATGCCCGAATCATTGGTATGCTTCATGGCGGAACAGTCTGACTAGAGAGGAAGAGTAGTTATGGATCTAGAAAGTATTCAATCTTATTGCCGTCAAAAAGCAGGTACTACGGAAGACTTTCCCTTTGGTCCGGATGTGATGATTTTCCGGGTAGCGGGGAAGATGTTCGCTATGGTGAGATTGGACATAAGTCCACTGAGGATTAATCTCAAATGTGATCCTCTCATGGCGGAATCATTACGGCAGGAATTCCCGGCGATTACCCCAGGATACTATATGAACAAACGACACTGGAATACCGTCACTCTGGACGGCTCCATAACAGAAAATAAAATCCTGTTCTTGATTGATCACTCCTATGAACTGGTGTACAAAAGTTTACCGAAGGCAACCAGAATAGAAATAGGGCAACCAAAAGGCTAAAAATGTCATATGTTAAGCTGGCAATTTCTTTGCCAATCAAAGTAATGCCGTTTGTCTCATTTATTCTGGAAACGAGTTGGGAATATTTAAAAAGACCAAAGTAATGGTACATCATAGAAGGCATTGTATTTGGTGTTATTCGCAGCCTGGTGCAATTAGTTAAACGTATGAAAAAGAGCAAGAACGTACAATACAAAACATGAATACCGCCGTGAGATTAATACAGTCGGCTGGGCGGCTAATTAAAGGACTATAATTTTATCGAACAAGCCGACAAATTAACTTGGGAGGCATTTATATGGAAAAAGATAATCTAATGGAGATAATTGAAAAAGGGAAAATCGAATATCTGGATAAATCGATTGATGTAAACAAATTAATTTGGAATGATCATCCCAGTTATGCCGGGGTTAGTTTAAAACACCTGGTAAGCGGGCAAGAAACTGAGGGCAGATTCAATGTCGCCTGGTTAGAGTTGACGCCAGGCATGAAATAAGCGAGCATATTCATGAGGATAAATGGGAATTGCATGAAGTAATATATGGCAGTGGTAAATGTATAATGCTGGATAAGGAAATTCCATACCAACCGGGAACTGCGGCGCTTATACCTGCAGGTATAAAACATAGAGTAATAGCCGAGCAAGGCACTTTGTACCTGCTGGCCAAGTTCGTACCAGCTTTGCAAACGTACTGTAAGGTGTTGTTGGCTTTGAACGAATTAAATGGTAAGGACTGAATCCGCTGATTAACCCGAAGAAGTTGAAGAGGTATTTATCGGAAGACATCTTGTTAAAAAGTTACGTATGGGCCGATATTTGGTTCTTGGGCAAAGCGAAGAAGGCCGTTGCCTTTTCGTGATATATGATGTTAATGAGAATCGAATACGGATAGCAACAGCAAGAGACATGGAAGATAAAGAACGCCGACTCTATAAAAGAGAGGGGGGTTAAAAATGAAAAAGAAGTTACCGGCTTTTAAATCAGAAAATGAGGAAACTTTGTTTTTGGAAAATAACAGCGTTGCCGATTATTGGGATACTCTAGAGGATGGAGAGCAATTAGAATTATCTCCTGAACTAACCGCAAGAATTAAGAAACGTAGTCAATTAAGAATGATAAGCCTACGTTTACGTGAGGACAAAATTGAAGCAGCAAAGAAAATTGCCCGGGATAAAGATATCCCGTACCAGGTTCTTCTACGATCCTGGATAACACAGGCGATTAAAACAGAGGAAAGTAAACACACATCCCCCAGCAGGCAACCCCAACCTGACCATGACCAGCCTTGGGCATAATTTTATTGTGTCGCTGTCTTTCGTTCTGCTAGAATTACCATAAGCTGGTTAAGCATCAATGAAAGAGGTGATTTCCCATTATGTTTCAAGTTCTCTCCAAATTAGATATCCAAACCCGAATAACCCAGAATTACTGGTCGGCTGAAAGGGTTGATGCCAATTCTGATGTCCAGGTGATCAGTACTGCAGCAGGCAGGACTCATTTTGTGGCTCTCAGCCATGATAACCGGATATGGGTTTGTATGCCTAAGGACAATACGGAAACCGGCAATCAACTGGAACAGACGGAACTGTCAAGTATTGTGGCAGCTTTAAATACCGGACTACAGGATGAATTGCTCATCTTTGGCGCCAGGGTAAACTTTTTGCAGGTAATAAGGGAGGAAGCGCACGGTTTATCCGCGCCGGTGGAGTTTACTTTAGCTCCTCCGGTCAATACCAGTAGAATTGCCCGGATTTTTACCCAGAAAATTGGCCGTAATATGTACATCGGTATTCTTTATCAATACGGGGAAGAAGAGCGATATGCTTTTTCCTTTTGCCTTTGGGATATGCTTTCACCCAACCCGCCGTTTATCAATACCAATCTGACTACAGATACCCTGGAGTGTGCCTGGTGGGGAGAAACCGAAGATGACCTCGTATTCGTGAGCATCACTGACGATACTTTAGTTTCTTACGACATCAATACTTTTAAAATAAATTATGCGGCCATTGCCAGCGGGCCCAAGGTAAAAAAACTGGATACCGCGGTTGCAGGAAATGGCGATAAGGTATTGTATGCTTTACTGGATGATGGGAAGTTGTACCATCTGCGCCAGGAGAATGACCGTTTATTTTGGAATCCTTTGCTGAACGAGGTTGATTCTCGACACTTCGAAAATTTCAAGGTGGCCTATGTGAGAGAACACCTGCATGTTTTCGCCAGTGCCAATAGGATTCTATACCATCTGGAAAGCCGTGATGAAAATATACATTCGGATTTTCTTCCCATAGCCCGTAATCTCACGACTTTTTTCCTGGATAAATGTAATAAAGATGAGTTAAACCTGGTACTTATGAAAGAATGTGCTCCCGCCGATGATAGCGTTAATTTTGGTTTTGTTGCCACCAACAACGGAATTGAGCATATCCGATACAACAGTGATTCGGAACAATGGGACAGCGGAAGTATTATGGTAAAATCGGCCAATCAAAAAATATATGAATATAATGCCTATGCCAGCGAAATCACCTTTTTTACCGAGGAAGGGAACCCCTGCCCTGGTCTGAACCTGGAGCTGTGGACTCCCGAATACAAAGAACTGTCTGTAAATGACCGTATCTACAAGGTAAGTCCCGACCATAAAATTACAACACAAACTGATATGATGGGCAAACTGCATATAGTTCAATCGGCGACCTCTCTGAACTCGGCTGATATCGTTTTTAAAATAGCCGGAGCAAATGATGATAACCACTATGTAATCAAACAGAATGAAAAGCATAAGGAGAGGCTTTCTAATATTACGGCCCAATCTCTCCTGGAAGCCAGGAAAGATGACGGTTCCTATTTGATTGCCCAGGAATACCGGCAAGAGCAAGTCCTAAACCATGTGGCCGATGCCATGCACCGTGTCCTCAATGCCAGCCTGCCAGACCGGAAAACGCAGATCAGCAATTCGCTGATTGCCCATAATTCACCCCTGGACATTTGCTGCTATAACAGTGACCCCACCATGATGTTGAATGGTATTCCCAATCCTCGGGCTATCGGGAGTTTCGAAATTGTTTTTACGGATAATGATGTGCTTTTCAGAACCCTGAGCGCGGAAGAATATAATAATGCATGTTTGGAAGCCGAAAACGGCTTTTTTTCTTTCTTCAAAGATATGTTTCGGGCTATTGCCGATGGTATCGTAAAGGTAACCAAAATCGTGGTAAATGCAGCGGAGGAGGCTGTTAACGCCACCATTCATTTTGTTGAAGACGCAGTTGCAAAAATAGGTAATTTTGTTATCAAAACGGTACAGGAAGTCGTTAATCTGGCTGAGTCTATTTTTACCGCCATTAAAACCTTTTTTGTTGATATCGTCCACTGGCTGGGCATCCTTTTTAACTGGCAAGACATTCTTAAAACCCAGGAGTTTCTTGCTCAGGCGTTAAACGATACTTTCCGCCGGATGTCTGTGGTTATGAAAGAGAATCGCGGCAAGGTACAAGCCCGGTTCAAGACTGCTGAAAGAGAAGTGCAAGATGCTTTTGCCGCCATAAAGGCTAAACTCGACCCTTCCATAAATATCCGCCAGGGGCCGGAGGAAAGGAGTCCTGACGACCCCTATCTGGTGGGTTCGTCCAATAATATCGTACATAGCAAATTAATGGCTAACGGCAACCAGACCGGCCTGACTGATGATGGTCAGCTCGAAAACATCAATATGGACATTTTAGACCGCCTGTTATTAAAAATACAGGAAGTCACCAGTTCTACCGGAACCAGTCTGCAAAAAGCGCAGGATTATTTCGAAAAAGCAATAGCCAATGAATTGGTTCTGCAAAATATATTATGCGGTATGGTAGAAATGGTGGAAGCACTGGTAGAAGCAGTTCTTTCCGCCACCGAAGCCGTAGTTTTAACTATTATAGACGGAATCGAGGAATTGCTGAGTCTGCTTAGCATTTGCCTGAATACAAAGATTAAAATCCCCTTCCTAAGCGACCTTTTTTATAGCCTGTGCCACCAGGAAATGACCATTTTAAATGTGGGCACTCTATTGCTGGCTGTTCCCATTACCGTGATATACAAAATTATTTCCGGAGGTCAGGCACCTTTTGCAATAGAACTATCCCGAGATAGGCAGAGCAATTCTGTATCCGCTAAAGCCGCTTATATCATCAGCGCTGTTTGTGCCGGTATATTTTATGTATTAGGTGCGGTTCTGGAATGTTTTGAAGTCTACGAAATATCCAAACTCTTATTTGGGATATTAGCATTTTCAACTATTGCTGCCGGTTCATTGTGGCTGGGATTTTCAACCGATCTGAGTGCTGCTGCCAGTTCGGAGGCCGCATTAGGGGTATTAATCGTGGGCATATTATGTCTGGCGGTGGATGCCGGACTGCATATAGCCCGCTTTTTCGACCGACCACTTCCGGTAGGGCCGGAAGAGATGGATAGTTCCGAGGAAAGCCAGGATTTTGATGTGGATAAGTATAAGTATATATCCGCCATATTGGATGGCATCATGGGTGTCGTATCCATATGTGTAGGCACCTGGTATTTTATTGCGGAACTTATAAACCCCAAACCCAAAAGTGACTTAACCAAAGCTTTTGTGGTTATTGGGTCGGTAGTGCCGGGATTGGCCTCGACATGCAAATTTGGCAATCTGGCGGAAAAAACAAAGCCCAATCTATGTTTCGGTCTGAGAGCAGTTTCTTATATTTGTGGAGCTGCAGTGACTGTGGTCTACGCAGTAATGGCAGTTAAAGAGCCCAAGCCTCAGCCAGCATTACAGGGAGATATGCCTTATGTCTTTGCTTGAGTTGAAGGAGATCATGACTGCCCAGGAGCGCTACCGGGCAGAGAAGCCGGGGGCGCTGCCGGATGACCTCTATTTACGCAGATGGACGAGCCCTGCTCTCAATACGGCACCGGATATCTGGATTGCAGGAAACCTACCGCTGCCTGATATCCAAAAGCTCAGTGAAAACTATGCCACCGACAGCTCGGGTGTTTCTCTGCAGTCGCGTCAGGATAACTATATTTATGTGCGAGCCAGGAATAATGCCTCAGAACCAAGGCGGAGGAGGGTTGCGCAATTGTATGCGGCAGAACTGGATTTGATTATGTGGCCCCACTCCTGGAAAGAAATCTACACCGATACCGGCTCCAATATTTCACCCTTTGCTACGGTTGCTCCTCAGGCTGTAGCGGTAGCAACCGAGACCTTTGTATTTCCATATGTGATGCCGGCTACTTCCGGATATACCCTGATTGCCCAGATCAACGATTTAAGCAACCAGTTGAACCCTAAACCACAACAGTCCACCCCTCTGGATATGGCAGCATTTAATGCCGATCCCCTGTGGGCCAGCACTAATACCTGCCTTATCCCTGCTCAGGGGTATGTGGTTAAAATGGACACCAGATTGACTACCGCCTCCACGCCCAAAGCCGGAGGAACCTATTTAATAACCCTTGATGTCAAAGGCTGTGTGGGTACAGAGGTAGAGCTTAAAGGCAGCACTGCGGACAGTAAGGGCAAGCCCATCCAGTTTCGCAACCAGGTAACTGCTGATGGACGTTTTTTTGGCTCAAGCTATTATTTGGAACCTGGTTTTAATGCCTATATTTCCCTGTATATTTATACCGATGATATGAAAAAGGTGGAGCAGGCCGAGCTGACTTTTACCAGCAGCTATCAGGCCAGCGGCAATGATATCCAGAGGGCGGTGGAGATGGGCTTGATTGCCGGCGACATCAGTCTGGATGCGTTTCATTCCGGCTACATCGAAGAAGCAAAACCCTTTATAGCCCTTCGTTCTTTAAAACTATGTGCAGGTGGGAAGTAATGACTAATATGGGTATGACATTTTATTCTAATGAAGAACTTCCTGATGACCTTTATATGCATAAAACCGATAGTTGTTACAAACATATGCATGGTTTGCCGGAATGGTATAATTTTAATGCCCCGTGCATTCTTGCCCACCCGGCAGATTCCTCCAGCATTAAGGAAGGATACAGCAGTTGGGCGCTCAGAGCCCGCAGGTTCACCACCGGGGTGGAGTTAAATGTCAGAATAGCAGCATCTAATAATGCCAGCACACCTAAAAGCAACCGAATTGCCTGTCTGTATTATGTGGAAAAAGACTACTTGCCTTTTACCGCTCACTGGCAGGAGGTCAGGACATACCAGGGCAACCTGCTCTCCGACTTCGGCACTGTTGACCCGGGTCAAAGAGTTTTGGCCCAGGATAGTTTTAAGCTGATACTGCCTGAAAATGGGGACTATTATATCATCGCGCAGATTAATGATATTGAGAACAGGCTGAATCCCAAGCCCCCCTCCACCAGGGCCATTGATTTGGAAAAGCTTCATCAGAGTTATTTATGGAGCGTTCTTGATACCGCCAATCCGTATTATATTACTGGCTGAAGCGGCCGGGGGAGGGATATTATGGGAACAAAGAGCAAAAACCGATTTATAGCCTGCTTAATCTAAATGCACCACGCTTAAAATGGAAATTTCGGAACTGGTAGCTGCCCCCGTCATTGCGTTGCGGTAAATTCATAAAATCACCGTCACTGATTCGGAACGACACAGGGGTCGTTCCCTACACTTCTACATTACTGCACAGTTTACTTTGTACTGCGCACTAAGTAATGCCGTAAAACTCTTTGATTTTCTGGAAATCCTCTCTGCCTTCCAAATCGGTCAAATCACAAAGCCATTCCTCTTCCCGCCTAAAATCATCATCCATATCTATTTTAGTTCTGCAGAACGATTGCGCCCCTGGATCGTATGTTGGTAGGGTATAGGCATCTAATGGACGTTGAGTCCCGTAGACAACTCCCTCGTCAAACACATAGCTTTCAATTTTAATCAGCCCTGTAATTGGACAAAATTCAGGAGCCTCCTCAACCCTTTTCTTTAATTCCTCACTATCGAGGTTTTCTAGGTTTATATACCTATCTATCTGAGCCATACCTTTCCTCCTTCCCCGCCAGGCGGGATCTATGTTATGCAGATTCAATTGTTTTTAAAGCCGTCTCGGCTGCTTCGCGGGTAATAAATACATGCTTTCCAAAGTCAGACAAATAGCATTCCCAGTCATCAATATCATCCATAATGCCTAAAAAGCGAATTCCATCTTTTAAGGTGTAACTTATTTCGACGGTCGTAATAAAAACCTCGTGGATAATGTTTTCTTTAAGCTGTGGCATAATACAATACACGGTTTGGTTATCTACCGCTGGCAAAACCACACAATGTCCTTCTTGCTCAGCTATCGGATTGTGATCGGCAAATCTGAGGGCCATCGACAGTGTGTGCCATGCATTTATTTTATGTTCCCCATTTGACGTATTCGGCTGGCAAGATATCTCTCCAATGTCTTTTATGGCATTGTTTATAGCTTTAAATAACCTTTCATTGGTAGCCTCGGCCTTCGTTGCTCGTTCTTTAAGTCCATTTACGCAATCATCCGCTAGTTTTATGAGGCATAACCTGCTCACTTCTTCCGGAGATAAGCTGGTATCCTCGTATAATTCCAAGCGGTTGGCAACAATATCAAGTGTATCGGTTATCGAAGGGAACTGTTTAGTTAAGGTTAATTTCCCATTTATACGTTTTGTTAATCTCTCCATAACTCTCTTTCCTTTCCGCAGCGATCATGCTGCGCATAATTAACATACCAGCTAGCATTTTTTGAAGTAGAATATCGGAATGTTGTAACCGCTAAACTAAAATGGACAGAAAACAACAAATAAGAATGAACAGTATTTACCACAATCCTCCAAATCAGCTATGATAGAGCTGGAAATAAAACAGCTTTTATCGTAGCAGAGGAGGAAGAA
>Ga0334890_1001060_pt1 | contig 40665 bp, 43 predicted proteins | sample GraSluR1_MG_3_FD_207220 | JGI IMG/M metagenome (GOLD analysis project Ga0334890, IMG submission 207220) | Sludge microbial communities from methane-producing bioreactor in Wageningen University, Netherlands - Granular Sludge_31_08-R1 | ecosystem: Engineered > Bioreactor > Anaerobic >... | reverse complement strand
TTCCGGGTCGTGCTTCTGGTATTTTTTGTTTGAATTTTTATGCATTCTATGTCCCTCCATTTTTTGAAGCGGACTATAGCATTTAACTTGATTTATTTCAAGATGGGGTTAATTTTGCGCTTACATTATTATTGTCTTTGAGGATATGAACAAAAAAGGAAGAATTAAGGTTAAGTTACAAAGTGGTAATGAAGGATGGGTCGAAGAAAAATATACATCATATATTCCAAATAATTGGCAGAAGCTCCAGTTGATTGATAATTATTATTTTTTCATGCTACCAGATTTGAAAATGGACCTTCAAAAAGAAGAAGGTAAAAATATTAGGATCTATCGGTATAGGAGTATTCAATATTATATAAGTATGGGAATAATCTTGATAAATGATTATAAGACACGTGTGAAAAATAGACTGGATGATGTAACTAGAGAAATTTCAATAGGTAAAGATAAAATGTTAAATTGGAATAAAGAATTTACTTTTGGGAATTATAAGATAAATTATACAATAACAACCATGCATCATGACGGTGATATAAGTGAATCATTTGATTTTGTTAAATTAGATGAAATGAATTTAACAAAATATTACTATGTTACTGTCGATTATAGCCCAGATGCATCGGCAGAGAAGAAGCTTATGCAAAGAAAAATTTTGTTCTCTGCACTTCAGAGTTTACGGTGAAAGGAAAGTGCGCAGGGTACAGAGATTTGTCAGTGTCAACACGGTGTTTTATTGTCACTTTTACTTAATTGTACAGTGAAGATATTTACCTGACACCCGAAGTTCTTTCAAAACACTCAACAATGACCGCCCTCCGGCGGTTCTGCCACAAAAAGTAAGTAAAACCATCCGCCAAAGGCGGATACCAAATAAGCGCAGCCCTTCCACAGCCCTTCCACAGCCATTCCGCAGGAATGCGTGGAACGATCTGCGCTTTAGCCCCTGCCGGCGTTTGTGGCAGAGCGCGGGGGATCGTAAGGGGGTGGTCGCGAAACCACCCCCTTACAAAAGAGTATAGGATAGAAAAAAATAATTGTAAAATAATATAAATTCATTACAGTAATAGTAAAAAAGTCCAGCCCTTATCCAATGACCATGTGCGCATAGCGCTGGAAGCAAAAAGACAGCTTGGACTCCCTATAGATGAAAGTGATTATGCGGATCTGCAGACAAAGGAGACAAAACTCCGTGAAGTGACAAATATGGAGAATTATGTAAAAAATGCAGCTTCAAGCTACGGCAGGGATTCCAGTGCAATGATGGAAGAGATGCTTAAGCTTAACGGATGCAGCAGCGTTGCTGAGCTGCAGGAAAAGGTAGCCAATGGGGAAAAAATAATAGAAGCGGTAGATACAGCCTGGAGTAAGGATATTCAGAAGCAGCATTACGCGGGCTATGATGCGATGATTGCAGCGCGGAATGCGGAGGCAAGTCTTATGAACCTCAACGCCAGTTTAAGAGGCGCGGAACTTGGGACTCATGGGGATACAAATGCCTTGTGGGCAAAGCAGAATATTCAGGGTGGTAATGTTGGAGCACCTATTCCAGAATGGGTTAAATACTCTGCTGATTTATCTATGACTGCACCCCTGGCAGTAGCAGAAGCTTTTCCTATAGGATCTAAGGGCCCAATTCCTCAACCTGCAATAGGGGGAGCTGTAATTAGTTATGTAACCCATACGGGTATTGATACGCTTAATTATATAGCAGGTCATGGTGACGGTTATACACTCGGAGGTAACGCTTTAGCAAATGTAATTAGCACTACAGCAGGTACAGGTGCGCAGCTTGTTGTAGCGAATGCTTATGGTAAGGTGTTCGGAGCATGGGGTGCTCCTCTTGGACCTGTAGGTGTAGGGATAGGATATGTAGCAGGTTTTGGTGTCAGTTGGGGTGTCTCTCGTATGGGATTGAATGAGCCGATTGAACAGGGGTTGCGAGATCTTCAAAAAAATAGGGCGCGGATGCAGCGGGAACAGTTAAGAAATTCAAATTCATGGACAGGTGTAAGGGGGTAAAAAGAGGTGTTTCAAGTGCTGAATGTTGATGAAAAAGAGGAGCTTAAGCATTATAAATCTCGCCTGAAAGCTGCTTCAGGAGGATTTTTGCTTTCGTTTGCACTATCTGTTTTTTTGATAGCAGTAGCGGATAATATTTTAACAAGCGTTATGTTTAAAGTAATTGTCGTCATTTTTATTGCTTGTGTCGTTGTTGAACTGTTATTAGAAAAGATAGATTATAAATCCCATTCCAGAATGATGGGGTTCTTCTTGCTGTGGTTTACCTTGACTCTCTTTATTTTTACAGGTTCTTTTTATGCTGTAAATACGGATATAATAAAGTGGCAAATGATGCCAAATGCTGTAATGTATTCCATGGCTGTATTGCTATTTTTTGTTTCCCTTGCCTATAATTTAAGCAAAAGAGACTTTATAGATGAAGCTGTTAAAGAGGGTAAGCTCAATCTGGAAGAGAAAATCTACTATGTATTTCAGAAGGGGCATAGTGAAGTGATAAAACAGACTGCCCGATTGACAGGGAGGATGGGGTTACTCGCTGCAGTAACCCCTGGGATTGGAGTCTCAATTATTTTCATGCTGGGTTTTGAGGTTAATGCTGTTGATGCAAAACAGATAATACGTGGAGTTGGTATGCTGATAGGTTTATATTTTCTTATACCAAAGACTGCATCAGAACTCGCTAGGGCGATTCAATTTTATCAATATGAAAAAAAGAACGGCGAACCTATCTATACCAATCTTATAAAATATATAAGGCTTGAAGATGAAATAAATCTGTGGAGAAAAGGTAAAAGACTGGGGCCTGTTAAAATTAAAAGCCCATTCTTTTTCGGCGACATAGAAAAATAGCAGAGAAGTTTTATGGTAATAAGAATCAATATAGTTTGAATTATCTTAATGGAGAAAAAATAAATGAAAAATAAACCGGAATCACAAATAAAAACAAACACCGACACGCAGTCGATCCCTGAAGTATACACCAACGCGGTGCTGACAAACATGACCCCATACGAGTTTGAAATAACCCTGGGTCTTGGCAGCAGCAATTATGAAGGGGTACGCCCTGTGGTTAATGTAAGGATGAGTCCCCAGTTTGCAAAAGAATTTGCAGAGCTTCTGCAGAATAATATAAAGATGTTTGAGGATAAATTCGGAGAGATAAAGGTATTTAAAGAAGGTCATTGATTTTCGATAATCCCTGAATGATGTTTTGAAAAAGCCGGAAATCTGACCTTTTTGATGGAATTGAAGATTGTCGGGAGATGTTTATTGCGGCGGGAGTTATCCCATCTGTTATAACTGATACGAATGCGGATTGACAAATCGTCTTTAGAATTGTTTATTTAAATAATTTGAATGAGTACAAAAAAGATTATGAAAACAGCTTTTTTAAGAGAGCATCTATACAGGATGGGGATTAGAATCTGCTTTATCTATAGTGTGATTTTAATCTCAGCATCTCAGTTCTTAAGATGAAACAAGATGAACACCAAAATTTGTGAAATCCTGAACATTTAATGTTGCGATAGCATCCGCATTGTGAGCGAGAGCAGCTGCAGCTATTCTCGCATCGTGCGCCCGTTTCCCGTAAACACCCTGAGAAACAAGATTCTTCCAGTGAGTAAAAATTGATTCATTATCAGGAAGCATTAAAAAAATATTCTGAAGTTTTTCAAGTTCAGTAATAGTAAATGATGCATCCCAGCCAAATCCATTGGACTCAACTGGGCGGGTTGCTACAACCCAGAATTCAATAAGAACCTGCGGGATAATGCAGATTTCATAACCTTCAGATATTAAACGTTTAACGATTGAATAGGAAAGGTTATGATCTGGACCGGTTTTGTCTGCAATACGCAGAATAATATTAGTATCAAGAATAACCCGTTTCATTTATAGAGTTCACCTCTGTCTATTGACGAGAGAGGAATGTGAGGGACTGGCGGTATCTGGTTTATCCATTCATCAAGCCTGCTGATTAATCTGTTAGAATTTGATCCGGCAGTATTAATTTCCGGTTTGCTGTCTGAAATAATAATTATCTCCGCATTCCCTTCCGGAATGTCGTTTGGGAGTTTTATTACCAGTTCCCGGTTATTTGAAATTTTTACATGGGATTTATAGGCATACATAAAATTCTCCTTTTCCAGCATTAATTATTTCATTATACTCACTTGATGTGATATTATAAAATTACAGTTAAATTTCAACTGTTTTATTATCCTGGGCAATATCGGAGGAGCTATAGGCACCGGGATGATGGGAGCAGTGTTGCTGAGCTGCAGGCTATAACTATCCTGGCATAGATGGAGGTTATGGATTTTCGATAATACCTGAATGATGTTTTGAAAAATCCGGAAATCTGACCTTTTTGATGGGATTGAAGATTGTCGAGAGATGTTTATTGCGGCAGGAGTTATCTCATCTGTTATAACTGATACGAATGCTGGTTGACAAATCGTCTTTAGAATTGTATTTTTGAATAAATTGAATGAGGAGAAAACAGGTAATGGGAACAGCGTTAAAAAAAGAGGATGCGAAAGCATTAATCGACAATCTTCCTGATAACGCAACATGGGAAGATTTAATGTATAAAATATATGTCCGTGAAGCCGTTGAGGCCGATATTGAAGACAGCAAGGCCGGACGTGTAACGGAAGTAGGCAAATTAAGGGAAGAATTCGGACTGCCGGAGTGAAGGTATACTGGACCGATATAGCAAAAGAGCATCTATACGGGATCAGGGATTATATCTCCCGACATTCAGAGACCTATGCGAAAAGAGTAATTGACCGGTTAACCAAGAGATCACGGCAGATTGGCGATTTCCCAATGTCCGGCAGGGTGGTTGCAGAATTCAGGATTGATCAGATATGGGAGGTCTTTGAAGGACCTTACCGCAGTATTTATTATATTAAAGCTGATTGTATTGAAGTAATTGCGGTTATTCACTGATCACAAAATGTTTTGAGAGATGATACTTCGGAGTGATTAAAATACTTCTTTTCAGGGTTACCCGCATAATCGCATCCACTACGGCTGCTGCTGATTAAAGTATTGAAATTATATTTCTGTGGTCTAAGATTCTGAGAAATTGAATTTCTGTTATAAAAATTGAACTTTATTTTGAAAGCATATAGGGAAAAACCTCGCGCGGGGAATCTAATCCATACAATGCACTATGCAAAGAACTGGGTAAAATACGATGAGTTTGCAACAAATGACAGCCCTGTGGTGCAGTCGAGAAAATATCTGGAAGATTACGAAAAAGCAAAAGATAGCGGCCAGCCCTTATCCAATGACCATGTGCGCATAGCACTGGAAGCAAAGAGACAGCTTGGACTCCCTATAGATGAAAGTGATTATGCGGATCTGCAGACAAAGGAGACAAAACTCCGTGAAGTAACAAACATGGAGAATTATGTAAAAAATGCAGCTTCAAGCTACGGCAGGGATTCCGGAGCAATGATGGAGGAGATGCTTAAGCTTAACGGATGCAGCAGCGTTGCTGAGCTGCAGGAAAAGGTAGCCAATGGTGAGAAAATAATAGAAGCGGTAGATACAGCCTGGAGTAAGGATATTCAGAAACAGCACTATGCTGGCTATGATGCGATGATTGCGGCGCGGAATGCGGAGGCGGGAAGAGCAGGGCAAGCCGGATCAGGTTCATGGTATGAAGATGTTGCAAGATCAAATAACGGAGGCGTTAATTTATCCGGTATACTGAACCCAAATGCAAATTATTCCGGAAATTCACAGTGGCGGGCTAATACCGAATCTCTGAATATTGGATCAGGAAGCGGTTACTGGATAGAGCCGAATCCTGATGCGCCTGCATGGGCAATGAATTTTGATTTTGGAAGAGATTTTGGCGCCAGGGCAGGGCAGCATTTCAGTAATGGTGAGTATGCTGCAGGAGCACTTAATTTGATGGCAGGAACTGGAGAGGCGTTTTTAAATACTGGAGCGTTAGTCGGTGCGGCATTTCTTGGGGGTGTCGGGGTTAATGCAGCGGCTCCTTTATTGCCTGTGATACAGAATAATATTTCAAATATTACCATACTTGCTGCGGGAGTTTTAAATGGTTTAACGCCATCTGGATTGCCAAGCCCAGTAATAGGAACAAAGACCGAAATATTGGGGATAATTATGGGTGTATATATATCCGAAAGGGTGACTGAAGATTTTTGGAAACTTCGATATGATTTTAATTCTTATAGGAGCAGGCTATGGGATTAAATAATGCTAAAGATCTGAATGACTATGAAGATTCATTTTTTTGCAAGGTGTCTTTCTCTCTTGTAGTTGTGTTCATTAATATCAATATGAGCTGGCTTTTGTCAGATGAAATTCATATTCGTGGAGGTATAATAAGCGGATGGGGGATATATGGGTTTACTGCCGGGGCTATGCTTTTCAATTTTTATATAATTCATAGTGTGGCAAGATATTTTGAAAATAAAAGTTTCCTGCATCTTAGGAAAACTACTGTTTTCAAGGAATTGGCTCTATCCCCATTTTTTATTCTCTTTGCAGTAACGCTTTTTGTACAGTGGACGCCATTTTTTTCTTTGTACCCTGCGATATATATAGCAGCATATATTTGTATTTTTTATTTTCAATATAGATTCTGGAAAAAGATGGAGAATTATTCGGAATCCTTTAAAACTGATAGCGGGAAAAATTGATTATAAATAGAGAGGAAGACCTTGAAAAATAAACCGGAACTACAAATAAAAACAAACACCGACACACAGTCGATTCCTGAAGTATACACCAATGCAGTGTTAACAAACATGACCCCATACGAGTTTGAAATAACCCTGGGTCTTGGCAGCAGCAATTATGAAGGAGTACGCCCTGTGGTTAATGTACGTATGAGTCCCCAGTTTGCGAAGGAGTTTGCAGAATTATTGCAGAATAATATAAAACTATTTGAAGATAAATTCGGTGAGATAAAGGTATTTAAAGAAGGTCATTGATGCGGAATTTTGATGTATAATAAAAAGTTTTGTACCGGTGTTCACTGCCGCTCAAAGTCCCCGTGCTGACGATAAGTTGACTTATGTCGACGAAAGAACAGGGGCGGGCTGCTCCCCGCCTGCAGTGATTGAGTGGACATTGCCGTGCAATGCGCACATAAGTACACTTATCGGCAGACCGTGGGTTGAGAAGGTGAGAGTATTGTAAAGTTAGATGGAGGCTCTAAATGAATCGTAAAAATACAGCCAGAGATTTATGGGGCGAAGGTGTACCCTATTCTCAGGTGTATCTCACAAAGGAAATAAGAATTCTCGGTTCCGGAGTATCAAGGGAGTATTATTATATCACAACAGATATAAATCCTGGTTCCTATGACGCATTACTAAAAAACCGGGATAAAATTGGCGATGCAGATATTCAGGTCTTTTTGCAGGAGGCTGAATTTGATACCGGTGTTGACGGTTACAAATGGTCTTTGTATTTCGCTCAGGTTGATACTGTGGAAGAGTCTGAAGTTCAGGAAGTATTAAAGGCGGCTGTAGAAAAAGTGATAAAGCTTCATAAAACCGTCATAAAGTTATTAAATATTGATGAAATGGATTTTTAGCGGTCTGTTTTTTACCACCAGTTTTCTATTTCGATGCCCGGAATCCTCTGCATGTGGCTGGTATTGTTTGTAATTAGTACAAGATTGAAGGCAATAGCTGTAGACGCAATCATAAGATCAACATCATCAAGTCTTGTGCCTTTTCTTTCAAGGTCAGCTTTAAGCATGCCAAAGACAGACAGTGCCGGGTCGTTAAAAGGAATAAAGTTGATTCTCTCGGAAAGAGTTTTGATGGCCGCAAGGTTTGCTTCTGTCCTCTGCGATTTGTAAGCACCGTAATAAAGCTCGGCTTTTGAGATCCGCGGACGCTATGTTTGAAAAGCCTGTGGATATTATTTTATTAGATATATTTTTGTTCCCCTTCATCCAGTAGATAAGGATATCAGTATCGAGCAGGTATTTCACAGGTTTATATTCCTTTCACGGGAAAAACGGGAGGATTTTATATCTTTAATAATTTCCTCAGCTGTTCGGTTATCCTGCCAGCTTCCGCAGACCGGATCAGCAGAATTTAGAAGTAAGATTTCAACTTCAGTGCCGTCAATCAGTTCGACAGGTGAGTCAGGTATAATGACATTTCCTCTAACAACTCCTTTCATTAGAACCTCCTTTTGTTAAAAGATAAGTAAAAAATATTATGAATTACAAAAAAAACAATTAAAATTATTTTTAACAGGATAAAATGTCTGCAAGCCCATGCTGGCAAAAAATCGCAAGGGGGTGGTCGCTTAATACCCTCTGCAAAAGAATAACTGATAAAAAATTATAAAAGTAAACAGTAATTATTCCTAAAGATATTTTTTAGTGCAATAATGATGTTTTCCATATCCCCGCCGCCTTCGGCGGCGGGGATATTAGAGCATTTTATTTAAAATATAAGTTAAGTAATTAACACTGAAAAGTAAAATAATAAAAGTAAAATAATAAAAGCTAATTATAGCAATTACAAAGGAAAGCGGCCAGCCCTTATCCGATGACCATGTACGTATTGCGCTTGAAGCAAAGATCCGGTAAGCTCCGATTGTTTTGTACTTATTGATTAAGGGATTCTTATATCCAGCTTGATTGAGTGTGTCACACCTTAGCCTGACTAAGTCAGGCTAAGGTGTTTTGGCAGGAAAGTCAACTTTTTTTCTGGATTTGAAAACGACAGACTGTCTGTCGTTTTTAATGAATAAGAAAGAGGTCGTTAAAAGAAGTTTTTTATATGATGATTAAAATTAAAGGTGGGAGCAGCGGGCATAAGTATCATGACGGCAATTATATGTACATAAGAATTGTTTATCATCAGCTTAATGTTGGGATTATTCTTTCCAGCGAGCGAAGTGATCTCTACTGCGGATTAATTTATTGACATTATATTATTGCTCCCTATTTTTCAGAAAATGAATTCAGGGCATAAAAGAGATAACTTTTTTCCAGGTGTATACAGGAAAAAACAGCGAACGGGGAATTGAATAAAAGCTATTATACAGAGGACAGGATAAAATTAAGTGTTTAAAGATATAATTAAATATAACTCAGAAGATTTTTCTGTCTCAGAATTAATCCGGAAAAAAGAGGGGGGGGAAATAATAGTTGTTTTCTCCACCCTGGGTGAGAGGGAGGCTGATTCTGTCTGTGAAAAAATTGAAGTTTTAAAAAGCCTCCCTTCCGGTTTTATCGACCGGATAGTTGTTAATCACAGGCGAAGCAGTGATAGCGAAGACAGGACAGAGAAAAAAGTTAAATCTCTCCATCCTGATGTGGAATTATTCTTAAGCAGTGAGATTCCAGTTCCTGATATGGGGAGTGAGCCGGGAAAGGGCGCTGATATGCGGCGTACACTCTACAGGCTCACCACTGACCGGAGTGAATCAATAAATCCGGATAAAATAATTGTTGTTTTTCTCGACGCGGATGTCCTTCCTGAATATTTCAGCACCCATTTTGTAACTGCACTTGCAGGGGCAGTTCTGGAAGGGGCGGATTTTGCTAAAGCAGGATTCTGGCGCAAAATGGGTCGTGTAAAGAAATTCGCTGCCCAGCCGGTTTTCTCACTTATCAGCCATCCTGCACTTGAAAGACTCTCCGATTTTTCCTATCCTATTTCAGGTGAAGCTGCAGGTACCCTGAAGTTTTTCTGCTCTGTTTCTTTCTGGCAGCGTTACGGTGTTGAAACCGGAATCCTGGTTGATGCACTAATGGGGAATTATTCTGTTGCAGATGTGAACCTGGGGCTTTATGATCATGAGCATCATGGAGATTCATTTATTCAGAAAATGAGTTTCGGGGTAATGAGGGCTTTTTTAAAATCGCTTGAGCGATACGGGATTATCTCTTTTTCCGGAGATGCGGGTATTTCTGATAATATAAAATACTCTTTTATAGATGATAAAGGGGATCGGCGAAGTTTTGAAGAGCATTTTGAAGAGAAGCTTTACGGTCCGTTAAATTCTTTTCCTGGAAGGGGTGAATTATGAGCAGTCTCATGGACATGGCTAAGGATCTTATCCACGACCGGGTTATTGAAACAAAGACATATTTTGTTGATGAAGAGCGTCTACTTTTCGCAGGAACTTTGCGGGAGACCCGGCATCTCGAATATTATAAGTTTACAGGTGAGCGGGTTGAAGCAGGGCTTCTTCACGGGCTTACTATCCTCCTTCTCGTAAAGGTCCCTTCGATGATTATTGAAGAGATTGAAGTATCTATGGATAAAGTTCCCAGGTTTGAGTGCAGGGAGATTGAGGAGTGTCTCGCTCCGGTGAAAGGTATGGCAATAACCGGGGGATTTTCATCAAAGGTAAGGGCGATTGCCGGCGGGGAGAAGGGGTGTACCCATCTTCTCCATCTGATTATTACCATGGCGCCTGCAGTTATGCAGGGGTATTGGGCTTCAATATACAGGAAAAAGCCTGATACGGGCTATAAGGCTTCAGGGTCATCCTCAAAGATGGGGGCAGGACTGATGAATACATGTTATGTCTGGCGTGAGGATGGCCCGGCATTTACCAAGCTGAAAAAACTTATTGAAGAGAAAGGCGGGGATCTTAAATAATTAAAGTATTAACAAAATAATTATTGACAGGGCCGGGCGTAAGTCATATTAAAATTTATAATGTTGTTTTCAGTACTTTTGTGTTTAAAAAATATAAATATTACTTCAGTTTTAAAGGAGAATAATATGTCTGACAAAAAAATACTCGTAATAGATGACGATCCGGATATTCTGGAATCTGTCAGTGCTATTTTAAGCTCCGAAGGTTTCAGTATAACAACAGCTCTTGACGGGAAAGAGGGTTTTGATAAGTTCAAGACAGTCAATCCTGATCTTGTCCTCTGTGACATGATGATGGAGAGGGTTGATGCAGGGATTAAAGTTGCTGAGCTGATCAGAAAAGAAGATTCCAAGGTTCCTGTTTATCTTCTCAGCAGCGTGGGGAATGCAACTGCAGGCAATATCAGTATTTCCGAGCTTGGATTTAATGGCGTTTTCCAGAAGCCTGTTGATCCTGATACTCTTATTGCGCAGGTAAAAAAAGCTCTCGGGATCTAAAAGATATTGTCTTCATTTCCGGACTCTCTTCAGACTGGATGATTAAAGGCGATATATTCTAAATTGATAATTAAAGCGCCATCTCTTATTTCCAAGAGGATGGCGCTTTCTGTTTATATCTGATTTCTATTCCTCCTCCAGGCTGTGATCTTCACTACTATCCACAAGTCGAGATCTATCAAAATGACAAAAGATATTTCGCGAAAAATGATTTAGTGAATGCCTTTATTCGGTGTATTGGCCCCCTAAGTCCCCCTCCGGGGGATTTAGGGGGCTTTTGAGAAGTGGGTAATAGTAAGGCTTAAGTCTGTTTTTTTCTATGCAGATGGTTGAATAATAATTCCTTGACATTTATTGCAGTTTTATAGCTTTTAAATAGTATTATTTACTGTCAGGTCCGAACAAATCTAACGAGAAGATGAAATAATGAAAAAAATAATACCTCTTTTATTCATATCCGCACTATTCCTCTTTGCAGTTTCATGCTCAACCTTTGTCAAAGAAAACGAAGCGGAAAAGCTTATTAAATTCGAAAAGACTGATGATCAGTTTATTGACTATCTTCTTCTTAATGACGTCAAAACAGGGGATCACCTTATTAAAAAAGGTGAAAAGGTCAGAATTATTATTACTGTTGGCGGCGACTGGATCAAGGTTTATGTTTACAGGGCGGATGAGGAGCTTCTCCTTTCAAGAAGAAATCTTGCACTTTATCTCTTTGAAGATGATTTTCCTGATAAAAAATATAGTCCCGATTTTTTAAGGGAAAAAATATATGAGGTTGTCAAGCCTCTTCAGTAGCAGAAGCTTAAATACTATACTACAGGTGAGATTATTATGTTCGAAGGAGTATACACAGCATTAATTACCCCTTTCCGCGGCGATGGTGTGGACTGGGATGCTCTTGAGCGTCACATCGAAAACCAGGTACAGGGGGGTGTTGACGGTGTTGTACCAATGGGTACCACCGGAGAGTCACCAACACTTTCATTTGAAGAACATGAAGAGTTTATTAATCGTGTTGTGAAAATAATAAATGGAAGGATAAAGGTAATTGCCGGTACAGGGGCAAATTCCACAAAAGAGGCGATCTGGCTTACCAAAGGGGCTATTGACGCGGGGGTTGATGCTGTTCTTTCTGTAAATCCCTACTATAATAAACCTACACAGAGCGGATTGATTGCTCATTATGAAAGTATAGACCGGGAATGTAAAATCCCGATAATTCTGTATAATATTCCGGGCAGGTCAGGTGTCAACTTCCTCCCGGAGAGTGTTAAGGAGCTTCTTGACAGGACAGAAAATATCGTAGCAATGAAGGAGGCTTCCGGAGATATTGCCCAGATGATGAAACTCATCGAAATATGCGGCAGCAGGCTTACTGTGCTTTCCGGTGACGATAATCTTCTTCTCCCCCTCCTTGCTGTGGGAGGAAAGGGTGTAATATCTGTTCTTTCCAATCTACTCCCTGCTGATATGAAAAAGGTGGTGACTCTTTTTGAAAAAGGGGAGCTGGAACTGTGCAGGGAGCATTTTTACAGGCTTCTTCCTCTGTGCAGAGCCATGTTTCTTGAAACAAATCCTATTCCAATTAAAGCTGCAATGGAAATGGCAGGGCACTGTTCCGGAGATTTGCGTCTCCCCCTTACAAGCATAAGTGACAGCAACCGGGAGATTCTTAAATCAAGGCTTGTCAATTACGGGGTTAAATTAAAATGAAAATAGGTATCTGCGGTGCAGGCGGTCGAATGGGGGCCGCAATTCTGAATATTATGATTGAAAAGGGTCATGCGCCTGCAGCAGCATTTGACGGGCCCGGGTCCAGGCTTCTTTCTAAAAGTACATCAGACATTGTTCCTGCCGGTGATCAGCACTGCCGGGTATCCCTCATTAATTCTGATGATATTAAAAAAACTGAGGGAATTATTGATTTTTCATCCCCTGCTGCTACATTTGAACTTATAAAACTCATGGCTCCCCTTGGTATACCCCTTGTTATAGGTACAACCGGGTTTAGTGACAGTGAACTTGAAGATTTGCAGAAGGCTTCAACTGAGATGCCTCTACTTTTTTCACCAAACATGTCTCTTGCGGTAAATCTTCTGTTTAAGCTTACTGAAATGGCATCATCATCTCTGAATATGGATTATGATGTGGAGATATTTGAAGCTCATCATAAATATAAAAAGGATGCTCCTTCAGGGACAGCCCGGAAACTTATTGAGGTTATAAAGAAGAACATGCCCGGTCTTGCTGATGCCGGGGAGGTTCATGGAAGAGAAGGGATTGTAGGTGAAAGAGGAGAATGTGAAATAGGTGTTCACGCTATGAGAGGGGGGAGTATTGTGGGTGAGCACACTGTATTCTTCACAAGCGCTGATGAGAGGATTGAACTTACACACAGGGCTGCAAGCAGAGATACTTTTGCACGCGGGGCTGTAACTGCAATGGAATTTATGAAGGGGAAACCTGCAGGATTTTATAATATGTTTGATGTTCTGGGACTGTAATGGCTGAAGATGATAAGAATCTTACTGATGACCTGAAGGAATTCGAAGAGAATCCCTACGATCACTATGATAAACGACCTGAGGATGTGGTGCGTCTTTTTTATGTTCATGACGTGCCTGTAATACCTGTGGTTTCAAAGCGCGGGGTGCTTATCGGTGTTCTGAGGAAGGAATCGGTAATTTCCCAGCTCAGTGATATCGAACGGGTTGAAAAGCTTAAAATAGATGAATTTATTACACAGCTTGCGGGAAGGATGAATTTTGATGACCTTCTCCCTTACGGGAAAATCAGGGAGTTTGTTGTAATCAATATCTTTGGTGAATTACAGGGAACATGGACAAGGCTGCAGCTCTTCACTGCCTGTGAAAACAATAAAGGTTCCGGTCCAGTGGAAGAGGTTAAAAAGCAGCAAGAGGAGCAGGCTCTTGAATGGATGATTTATCTTATACTTGAGCATGTCCCCCGGGGGTTGTATGCAATAAATGAGCATGGCAGAACAATCTTTTACAACAGCTATTTTGATGATTTTTTTTCTGCGAAATTCGGTAAAGATGTTGATATCGAATTTGTTGAAAAGAGTATAGTGGATCCGCATAAAAACGAACTCCGTCCTGATCCGTCGGGGAGTAATATAATTTTTTATAACAGTGTGATGGATCTGACCTATGAAAGGATCCCCCTTGTGAGCAAGGGGAGGAAGTCAGGGTTTCTTATTTTTTGTGATAATATGGGTGCTGATACACCTGTTCCGGCAGAGGGGGGTGGCCCCCTTTCAGATAGAATTGAAACATTTGAGCGTCAGGTAATTGTTGACGCGATACAGCGGGCCTCGTCACTTGGTGAAGCTGCTTCAGAATTGGGGTTAAATAAACAGTCTTTAAGGAGCAGGCTTAAAAAATTCGGAATCGAAACTGATAAAAAATAAAATCCCGTCTTATTTTTTTTTGCTTTCTTTGCTATTTTTCTTGACTTAAATACTTTTGATAATATTTTGATATTAATTATAAATGTCTTTGTTTTTCTCACACCCCAAGCCTCTTTTTACGTTTTTTAAAATTAAAAATACCTGATCAGAAGTATTAAGAGAAAAAGGCATTTTAAATACTTTAAATACCAATCTTGAAGCAGATTATTTAAAAATAAAAAAACAAAATTTAAGGATTATTTATGTCTAAATCAAATGAAATGAACGCTATTGATCAGCCTGAAGAGAGTCCGGTTGATGAAAAGACAGCTGTAAATGGTAAAGGCGAACCCGTAATAAATGGAGATCCCTCTAATAAGCTGGATCTGGGTGAGCTGAAAGCAAAGACAATTAACTCTCTCTATACCCTTGCCAAGGAAATGGGGCTTGAGCGTGTTTCCGGTCTTAAAAAACAGGATCTTATATTTGAGATTCTTAAAGGACAGACTGAACAGAAGGGGCTGATTTTTGCAAGCGGTGTACTGGAAATACTAAGTGATGGTTACGGGTTTTTAAGATCTCCAAACTATAATTATCTCCCGGGCCCTGATGATATATATGTTTCCCCATCCCAGATAAGGCTTTTCGGGCTTAAGACTGGTGATACAGTTGCGGGGCAGATACGCCCACCAAAAGATAATGAAAGATTTTTTGCGCTTCTCAGAATTGAAGCAATAAATTATGAAAATCCCGAAAATCTTAACAGAAGGGTACTTTTCGATGATCTTACACCTCTCTATCCTGACGAGAGGATTCAGCTGGAAACTACCGGTGATGAAGTTGAAATGAGAATAATGAATCTCATGACCCCGATTGGTAAAGGGCAGAGGGCGCTAATAGTTGCTCCTCCAAGAACCGGTAAAACAGTACTTCTTCAGAAGCTTGCAAATGCAATTGCTGTTAATCACCCGGAAGTATATCTTATTGTACTCCTTATAGATGAGAGACCTGAAGAGGTTACAGATATGGAAAGGTCTGTAAAAGGTGAGGTTGTATCCTCAACCTTTGATGAGCAGGCTACAAGACATGTACAGGTTGCAGAAATGGTAATACAGAAGGCGCGGCGTCTTGTTGAAAGAAAGATGGATGTAGTTATACTTCTTGATTCAATTACAAGGCTTGCCAGGGCCTATAATCAGGTTGTTCCCACAAGCGGCAAGATACTCTCCGGCGGTGTAGATTCCAATGCCCTTCATAAGCCGAAAAGATTTTTCGGTGCAGCCCGTAATATTGAAGAGGGCGGAAGCTTAACTATTCTGGCAACTGCACTTGTTGATACAGGGAGTAGAATGGATGAGGTTATTTTTGAAGAATTTAAAGGAACCGGCAACAGTGAACTCCATCTGGATAGAAAACTTTCGGATAGAAGGATATATCCTGCCATAGATATTAATAAATCAGGCACCAGAAAAGAAGAATTACTGCTTGACGAAGAAGAGATAAATAAATTATGGGTATTAAGGAAGGCTCTTGCTTCTATGAGTTCAACTGAGGCAATGGAGCTTCTTGTAGAAAAAATGAAGGCTACAAAGAATAACAGGGCCTTTTTTAAAGCCATGAATACGGCTTAAAAGTTGATTTTTTGTAATTGAAATATAAACAAAGGGAGATTTTGTAAAATGAAATCAGGTATTCATCCGGACTATAGTGAAACAGTAATAAAGTGTGCCTGCGGTAGTGAGATACACACAAAATCGGTTATTAAAGACCTTAAAGTTGAAGTATGCTCAAGCTGCCACCCTTTTTACACTAAAAAGCAGAAGCTTGTAGACACAGCAGGAAGAGTGGAAAAATTCAAGAAGAAGTACAATATTAAATAATTTCTTTTTAAATTATACGACTGCTATAATGGGCGCTTTTTGCGTCCATTATTATTTATCCGGGCTTTAGCATAGCTGAAAAATCCGCTTATTCCTGTAATTGAGATCATTATCAGGATCGAACCTGAAATGATTCTCATATTCACATCTTCCAGAAAAACAAAATAACCGAGAAGAACAGCAAAAACTATCCGGGTCGATGAGATGAGAGCACCCGGTGTAGCGTCAATATGCTTGTAGCCTTCCGTGATATAATACTGGCCTATATATGAAAAGAGAGCACAGAGGAATATATAGAGAATTGATATACCGTGAGGTATTATAAAAACAGGGATTACCATTATGCCATTAATTAGAGTCCCTATGAGCATCAGGTAAAAAACAATAACATAGCTGTCATTAAATTTTCTAGCCTCCCGCAAAGTTGTTATGGCAAAACCTGCAACAATCCCTGACAGGAGTGCCGCAATATCACCCCTGTTCAGGAGATTCATCCCCGGCTCTGACCCTTCAGGTACCATTGTCAGATATATACCCGCACCGGTTGCTATAAGGTAGAGAAAGTATTCACCCGATGTTTTTTCTTTATTTATGAATGGAGCAATGAGAAAAACAAAAACAGGATAAGTCATGTTAAGAAGATTGGCTTTACCTATACTGGAATGCTCAACCCCGATAAAGAAAAGAATTACCGCAATTGTGTTGAAAATTGCCCGCATGTAGACATGGCGGGATTTGACGGTTTTTAAACTTTTCTTTTTATAGATTATATAAAAGAGTGTTATGATAAAGCCGAAGAGAAACCTGAAAAACGATAGCTCTATTGCAGGGATATCTGTATCAGCTGTAACAAGCTTTACAAAAACAGTGGCTAAAGCAAATGAAAAAGCTGATATTATTAGATATATAACCCCCCGGAGCATTAATTATTTCAATGACTGTTTTTTAAACCGTTGTAGCGGTTAAGGAGAAATATTCCTGCTATTCCGGTAAAAATAAAAAGTAAAGCAACAAGCTGCGCCTGAGTAAGCCCGAACCCTGTTACCGGGTTTAGCCTTATAAATTCAACTATGAATCTGGCTGCACCATTCATGCACAGGTAGATAAAGAATATTGTGCCTGTTTGAAAGTTCCTGGTCCTCATCTGAAGGAGAACAAAGAAAAATATAAAGGACATGAGAGATTCAAAAAGAGGAGTAGGGTATACTGTAGCTGTAACAGGAACAATTCCCCCGGGATATGATACTGCAAAAATAGAATCAACCGGAATTCCGTAACAGCCGTCACCGGAAACATGGCAGCCCAGGCGCCCTATGCCGTATCCCAGAGCCATTGAAGGGGAGGCGATGTCGAATATTTTGAGTACGCTCTGCTTCTCTTTCTTAATTATTATTATTGCCACAAGAAATGAAAGCAGAAATCCGCCGTAAACTGAGAGTCCGGCCCCTGAAAAAAGCATCTCCCTGGGGGACTGAAGAAATTCACCAAAATTATCAAAAATATGGAAAATTTTAGCACCTATAATTGCACTCGGTATGATTGCAATAAGGAGCTTGTATGCAATATCAGGATCAAGTCCATTGATTTTGAATTCACGTTCAGCGAAAAGGAATCCCAGGTAAAAGGCCATTCCAAGAAGCAGCCCGTATGATCCAATTGTAATAAATTTATATTCAAAAAGTATCGGATACATTGTATTCTCCCTTATTTCTCAGGTATAATCAAAAAGATCTTATTAACATCAAGTTTATAAAGAAATTTACAGATAATAGTATATATAACAGTAATTATTCCTAAAGATATTTTTTAGTGCAATAACGATGTTTTCCATATCCCCGCCGCCGTAGGCGGCGGGGATATTAGAGCATTTTATTTCAAAAAAAAGTTAAAGAATTAACACTGTATATATAGTCTTTTTTTATTGTCTAATTAATTATGCAGCCGGCTAATGTTGTCAAGAGTTAACTTTTAACCGGGTAATTTTTTATATTGCATTAAGGGGTGAAATACTCCAGCCTGTTTTTTTTAACAAAAAACCGGGGATTTATACTTATTAAATTTGAGGTTCTGTTATGGATAACGATGAAAAAGTAAGTCTCATCAGGAAAGGTAATGAGCTTTTTAACAAAGGTGATATAACAGGAGCGATTGCGATTTTTGTTAAAACAGGCTACAGGGATGGCTTAACAAGAGTAGCAGATTACTATTTTTATGATAAAAAGCTTCCCCTCATTGCCTTAAAGTTCTACAGGATGGTAAACCGTAAGGATAAGGTTGATGAAATATTCGCACGGATGATGTTTGCTCTTGGCAAGCTTCTTAAAAGCGATTCCAGGCCTGCTGAGTCTGTTCCCCCTGAGCCGGATAATAAGGAGGAGGTTGAAGTGAAAATTCATCCTAAACTGAAACTCCTTGCTGAAGAGATTATCAGGGATAGTGAAAAAAGAAAAAGCTGAAAATATTCAGTGATAATTCCTTAACTTTTATTTGGTATATAATGATTTATTATCCCCGCCGCCGAAGGCAGCGGGGATAATAAAAACAGAATTATTGCAATATAGGAGATCTTTAGGAATAATTACTGGAGAATATTTATAATTTTGCAAAGAGGTGCAATGAGACTGATTCCGGTTTTTATAATTTTTTTAATCTCCCTTTTTACGGGAGGCCCTTCTTCCGCAGATACTCTGGATGCGGGGAGATATTTTGAAGAGAATGTTGTAGAAAAAAAGCTTCCTAACGGTATAACACTTCTTATGCTCAATCGGGGGTATTCACCGACACTTTCAACGAGGATCTCTTTTTGTGTAGGCTCTGCTGATGAAAGCTACAATAATATTGGAGCAGCCCATATTCTTGAGCATATGCTTTTTAAAGGTACCGATTCTATAGGCACAACCGATTTTGAAAAAGAGAAGAAAATACTGGGGAGAATAGAAGCTATAGGGGAAACTATTGACAGGTTAAAACTGCAGAATCCTTCCCACTCCTCCCTGCCTGTATTGGAGCGGGAGCTTCAGGAGCTTCAGAAAGAGCAGTCTCTTTACACAGTCAGTTCCCCATATGATAAAATATATACAGAGAAGGGGGGCATCGGACTTAATGCCTCCACATCTAAAGATATGACCGGCTATTATGTTCAGCTCCCGTCAGACCAGATAGAGCTATGGGCCAAAGTAGAGTCGGAAAGATTCAGGAAGCCCGTTCTGCGGGAATATTACAGGGAGAGGGACAATGTAATTGAAGAGAGGCTCATGAGAACTGAGTCGAGCGGTAACGGTCTTCTCAGTGAAGCTTTTTTTGCAGCAGCCTATTCTGCTCACCCCTACAGGCATCCGGTTATCGGCTGGGCCTCAAATATTAAATATATGTCAATACACGATATCCGGCGTTTTTACCGTGAGTTTTATATACCGTCAAGGATGACGATTACTGTTGTGGGTAAACAGGATACTGATGAAACATACAGGATTGTTGAAAAGTATTTTAAAGATATTAAACCGGGTGCAGATCCTGGGGAGATAAAGATAATTGAGCCTGCACAGGCAGGGGAAAAACGGATTGAGGTTTTTTTCAGATCCCAGCCCTTTATTATTATGGGGTGGAAAAAACCGGCATATCCAGATCAGGTCGATTATGTCTTTGATGTTATTTCTACTTCACTTGGTGATGGAAAATCATCTCAACTTTACCGTTCACTGGTGCTTGATAAAAAAATTGCATCTTCTGTCTACACATGGAACGGCGCCCCCGGGGCACGTTATAATAATATGTTCCTTATTTATGCGGCACCTGCCGCAGGTTATACCCCTGAAGAGCTGGAACAGGCTGTATATAAGGAGATTGCACTTTTCAGAGATAATGTTAATTCCGCTGAACTTGAACGGGTTAAGAATATTTCAGAATCATCCTTTATGTTTATGATGGACAGCAACGAATCTATTGCAAGATCTCTCAGTTATTACCAGACAGTTCTTAAAGAGTGGCGTTACTTAACCCGCTATATTGAGGGGATAAAGAGGGTTACGGTTGAGGATGTGCAGAGTGCAATTGACACTTATATTAAGACAAAAAACAGAACTGTGGGTATACTGAGAGATGAAAGGGGGGAGGAATGAGAATAATATCCTCAATTAAGTTCACTTTTGCATTTTTTACTCTCTTTCTGCTGATTGATGTTTCATCCGGCTTTTCTGCCGTTATCAGTAATATTGAAATGCCGCGGGTCGAGAGTAAATCTCTTGATAACGGGGTTAAGCTGCTGCACGTGAAAGATGAACTTCCACGTACGGTCTTTTATGTGTCAGTAGGTTATGGGAGACTTTATGAGGATAAAAAGAGTGCCGGAATTTCGGAGCTCTTAACACGGACTCTTTCAATTGCAGGTACTGAAAAATATCCGGGGAATGAGCTTTACACCAGGCTTGAAGCTGTGGGGGGTGAAATCAATTTTATTCCCGGATGGGAGAATATTGTTATTGAATTGAAGATTCTCAGCAGACACAGGGAACTGGCCTTTGATATTCTCTCCGATATTTTCACCAGTCCTCTTTTTAATGAGGAGAGCCTTGATTCAGCAAAGGCCCTTATGATTGAGAAGATAAAGAGGGGGAGGGATAATCCTTCAGATATTGCATTTGAAAAACTGAGGGAGATAATTTTCTGCGGTTCAGGCTACGGGGGAACACCTTCTGAAAAAACAACCGGTTCTGTATCCGCATCTGACCTTGTGAAAGTGTGGGATAAATATTTCCGCGGGGGAAATGTAAGTATAGCAGTTTCAACTTCTATTGATGCTGATGATTATTTCAAGTCTGCTGAGATGAGTTTCAGCGGAATAAAGAAGGGTGAGAGAATTTATTATGATGTAAACAAAGAATGCATTAATGATTCTCTTAAAGAAAAGAGTGCCAATATTTATCTTCTCCCCATGAATCTTGAGCAGGCAACAATAGTAACCGGTACTGTTGCTCCACGTCTCAGCTATGAAGGGAATTATGCTCTTCACCTGATGAATTATATCCTTGGAGGTGGTTCCTTTAATTCCAGGCTTACTTCTGAAATCAGGGTTAAACGGGGGCTCGCATATTCTGTTTTTTCTCTTGTTCGAAACAGGTACAGCACAGGGGTTTTTATGTCTTTTGTGCAGACAAGAAATGATAATGTTCCCCTTGTCCTTTCTCTTATTCGTGATAATGTGAAGCTCATGGCTCAAACTGATGTTCCTGAAGATGAACTTCTTTGGGCCAGGGAATCGATAAATAACAGCTATATTTTCCGTTTCGAGAAAATTTCCCACATACTTGCCAATTATATTGATATAGAATATAATGGTCTTGATGCGGATTATTACAGGGATTACCCTCAAAAAATCAACAGTGTAAAAGCCGCAGAAATAAAAGAAGAGTCAGCAAAGCTTTTCAGCCGGGGCATGATTACGGTTATTGCAGGTGACAGAAAAATTGCGGAGGAACTGAAAAAATATGGTAATGTGATCATACTGGAGAATGACAGTGATTGAAATGGAAGGGGAACAGGGAGTTGTTGTGGAAGTGAGGGGAGCTCATATAATTGTTGAGTGTGATCCTCACGATATGTGTATTTCCTGTTCTGCGAAAAAAGGGTGCATGATGGCAGACAGCGGGAAAGTCAGAAAGATCAGCATGGATAATACGATTGATGCTTCAGTGGGTGATACAATTCTTTTTACTGTAGACAGCAGAGGAATTGTTGCAGCATCTCTTGTAATATATCTTGTTCCCCTGATTTTCCTTTTCACCGGACTTTTTGCAGGATATCGCTTTAATGAATATTTAATGCTTGATAAAGACGGGGCTTCTGCTATAATTGGAGTTCTTTTGTTTTTTTTGTCGTTTTTACTGATTAAGTTCTTTGCCGGTTTTACTGAAAATAACTCAAATTTTCAGCCGAGAGCTGTTAAAATATTAAAAAGGGGTCAGTAAGCATCCCTTTAGTACCGAAATAACAATATAGGCTTATTGCTGGATTACTGATGGGACTGTCAGTAATATTACTACGTTCAGGGACGAACAATATGACTAAAAAAATTATTGATTTAATGTCTTACAGGATTGAAAAAACATTAAAAGAGAGCGGTTTTACACTGAAAAGAGACGGAGATAAAAAGGTTAAACTTCTTATTAAACTTTCCGGCGATGAACGGGGTGTAAAACTTTAAGCATGACAGGAGAAGAGAATGACTGCTACTAAAGATATTGATACTCAGAAACAGGCTGTAAGGGATGAACTGGAAAAACTGAAGCATGAGTTTAAAATTGAACTCCCGAAAAAAATTTCAGAAGCAAGGGAATATGGTGATCTTAAGGAGAATGCCGAGTATCATGCTGCCCGTGAAAGGCAGTCATTTGTCCAGGCCAGAATAGCCCAGCTGACTGACCAGCTGAATCAGCTCAATGATATTAATGTGGCTGATATTCCTGATGATAAAATCGGTTTTGGTTCAGTTGTTACTGTTTATGATGAGGATGAAGAGGAGGAAATTGTTTTCCAGTTTGTCTCATCAGGGGAGGTTAAGCCATCAGAGGGTAAAATTTCCGCATCCTCCCCCATAGGCGCTGCACTGACCAATAAAACAGCTGGTGATAATGTTGAAATTGTAATTCCTGCAGGTAAAAAGAATTACCAGATCAGGAAGGTGATTACTTTTCACGGCACAGAGCTGAAAGCTTAGGTTTTTATGAAGGCTGCTTTTTCAGGGGCGGATTAAGTTTTGGAATTATTCAGTTAAAGAAAAGAACTCCAGTGCATGGGAGTTCTTTTCTTTAACTATAAGCAATTATTTTATTTAGTCAGATTTTTTTCGATGAGCTTATCCTTTTTCTCCCACATGCTGTTGAGCCAGTCATTGAACTCACCCTGCAGTTTTTTATTTTCAATATCAGCATTTGAGAATTGATCCGGAATAGGGAGCGTTTCAACAAAAACATCAATCTTTTTGATCTTTCCGCATAAAAAGTCCCACATCGATCCGGCACCGTCAGGATAGACAATTGTTATATTCAATAATCTGTGAAATTTTTCCCCCATGGCTGATATTGTAAAAAAAAGCCCCCCTCCTTTCGGCTTCAAAAGATGCCTGTACGGGGAGTTTTGTCTGTCATGCTTTTCTTTATTAATTCTTGTACCTTCAGGGAAAGTCATCACTGCAACAAAGTCAGACTTGAATTTTTCGCAGGCTTTCCGTGTAATTTCGATATCTTTACCTTTTAATCCTGGATTCTTTTCAATTTCCTCTTTTGTGAAACGTTTCATAAAGGGGAAATCCAGGGCCCACCAGGCCAGGCCCATTATAGGAACCCAGATGAGTTCTTTTTTTAGGAAAAATTTTATGTAGGGAATTTTCCCATGAAGCACTTTTTGAATTATCAGGATATCCACCCATGACTGGTGATTGGAAACAATAAGATACCAGTCCTTTTTCTTCAGCTTCTCAATACCTGATATTTTCCATTCAATCGGGTAGAAAAAATGAATAAAGGCTGAATTTAAAAATACCCAGTTGTTGGCCACCCCTATCAGAATTTTCCCTGTAATACGGCGCCACCAGGGTATAGGGAGGATGAATTTTATCACTGCAAGAGGGAAAAGGACAATGGCTGTTAAAATAGTATTTAAGGAAAGAAGTAAGAGAGCCAGCAGACCGACAAGCCGCGAAGCAGTATTTTTCATCATTATTTATTTCTCACTTTTTAGAATTTATTGTAAAGAGATGTTCTTTTAAATGATGCATTGAAGGATTATATAAATTACCGGTATTTATTTTAACGGATTATCTCTTTGTCAACAAGAAAGTATAATTTTCTGAATCAGCCTTTTGCAGGTGAAATCAGCCCGGGGGGAATAATAAAACCCCTGAATATATCAGGGGTTTATATGTTTAATGTGGAGACGAGGGGGATCGAACCCCTGGCCTCATGAATGCCATTCATGCGCTCTCCCAGCTGAGCTACGCCCCCGGTATTTAAACTGATTCTATAAATTTTTTTTACCTTCATTTGTCAATAAGTTTTGTTTGCATTGCTGTATTATCATTGTTTTTTTATAGTCATCTTTGAAGTATCCTGAGATTTACTAAGTAACAGTCTTGACAATATCACTTAATATAATATATTATGAACAATGACTTTAAATACTCAAGCATAAATAGATTAAATTTGCTTTGAAAAATTCAATTAATATTCCATAAGGTTACAATATGCTTTTTACTTATGTTCTGGTGTTTCTGTTTTTTATTATTTTTACTATAATAATTCTATATTTTTTGAGTGTGTACATTCTCCCTAAAAAGATCGAAGAGATCAGGGCAATGATAGATGCAGGCCAGACAAAGCTTGCCATTAGAAAGCTTACAGAAATCCTTGAAAAGGATGAGAGAAACCCCTACGCCCACTTCCTTCTTGCTGAGGCTTATTTTGCTGAAGGGAACACCCAGTATGCTATTCTTGAATACCGCCAGGTATTAAAATTCGGGCGGTTTGATGAAAAAATAAGGGAGAGACATGTCCGTTCAGTCCTTGCAAGGCTTTATAAGGAGAAGAAAGCCTATGAAGAGGCAAAGAATGAATTTCTCCTTTTAACAAAAATCGATCCTGCGAATTTTGAAAACTTTTTTGAACTGGGGATTATTTCATTTAATATGGGGCAGATGGATAAAGCCATAGCCTATTTTAAGAAGAGCGCTTCTCTAAATAGTAAGCATGATCAGTCTTTTTTCTATCTGGGGCAGATTTATTTTCGAAACAGCTCCTATGCTGATGCCAAGCAGAGTTTTTTAAATACGATTAAAATAGACCCGACCAATTACCAGGCTCACTATTTTCTCGGCCTTGTCTTAAGACAACAGGCCGATTTTGAATGGGCCCTTAAAGAGTTTGAAATTGCACTGAAGAGTGATGATTTGAAGGTGAAAAGTCTTTTAGCCCGCGGCAGCTGTTTTATGGAGAAGAATCAGTTCCCGAAAGCTGTTATGGAATTTGAAAGGGGGCTGAAATTTGCGAAAAAGGGGAGTGATACTGAGCTTAATCTGAGATATTTTCTGGCAGAATCTCAGGAGAAGATGAGGGATATTCACTCCGCTATTGTAAACTGGGAAAAGATAGTTGAAGTTAATCCTAAATTTAAAGATGTTCATCAGAAGCTTGCCAATTATGCTGAATTTAGACAGGACGACCGTATAAAAGATTTTATGATAGCAGGGCTTGCTCAGTTTGAGCATGTTACCAGAAAAATTATCGGCGGAATGAATTATAATATTACTGATATTGAAATTATAAGCGACACAGAAATAGAGGTTATAGCTATTGAGAATGAAGGTAAATGGAGAAATACAAGGCAGTCCAACAGAATAATCAGGATAATACGGACTACTGAAGCTTTAGATGAGGGATATTTCAGAAGAATACATGAATCGATGAGGGCAAAAAATGCTACCAGAATTCTTGTAATTACTACAGGTGATATTACAGCGAAAGCTGTTGAATTTGCCAATACAAGGCCTATTGAAATAAAGGGAAAAACAGAGCTCGTTGAACTTCTGAAAAAAGTATAAATCTTTTATGAATCATACAAAAAAAATACTCCGCCTGGTTCCATTTTTAAAACATCTCAGTAATGAGGAGATGGATCATTTTTTTAAATACGGGCGACTTGTAACAATACGTCCGGGACAGCTTGTTGATGTTAAAAAAACCAATTCTCTTAACGTAGTTCTTGAAGGTATTTTCGAAATAGAGTCCATAGGTAACAGGGATGTTGTTTATCTGTCACCCGGATCATTTTTCGGCTCCATACCATTCTCTGAAATCAGAAGAAAGGGTAACATAAAGGCGCTTGTAGACTCCAGGCTTTTTATTATAAATGAGGAGGAGCTTTACAGGTTTTTTCTTATTTACAGTAAGGCATTAAGGGGATATATCAAAATACTTAACAGAATAGGTTTTGATATATCAGATGCAGGTAAACAGTATTTTAATTCAAAGTTTAAAGTTATTACTGTTTTCAGCGGGAACCGGGGCTCAGGGAAATCATTTCTTGCTTCCTCACTGGGGTTTTCACTTTCCGGTTTTGATGAAGTTGTAGTGCTCGATCTTTCCTATTCCGGAAAATCTGTTTTTGAATTTTTTGGTGAAAGGCTTACTGCCCCATTATCGGAAAAGCCGGAAAATGAAAGCAGGGCTTTGTCATTGATCCAGGACCGGCTTATTAAATCAGATGATGGGCCTGATCTGTTAAATGTCTCCTTTTCATCCAGGGTTAAAACAGATCCTGAAATTATAGGGCATCTTATTTTTATTCTGGCAAAGACTTATAAGTATATTATTGCTGATCTTTCAAATGATGATCCTGATTTGAGGGATCAGGTTTTTGCCAGGTCTGATTTTATTTTTAATATAGTTGATGGTAAAAAAGATAAAGGTGAAGTGAACACGATTTTTGACCGTACTCTTCAGGACGGGCAGAGAATTATTGCTGTTAGAAACAGTTCAGTCTCCGGAGATGGCGGGGCTTTTTACGGCGGCCTTATACTTGACAGATGTGATGAATATATTAATTCAGGTGACAGGGAAGTTCTTAAAAAATTTGCAAAAAGTGAATCTGTAGAAAAGTGCAGCAGGCTTATAGAAAAAAATTCAAAAGCTCTTGTTTTTCAGTCACATGACAAGGACTCGGTATTCCTTGCAGGATTCCTAAGCGAATTGAATAAAAATGAACGGCAGATCGATTATTTGTATTCATCATCCTACAGTTATTTTCTCACTTCACTTTTTCTCCTGCTGGGGAAGGAGAATCTGAAAGACGGCTTCAGAAGATTTTTTTCCAGTGAACAGGTCAATCGTAATTGTGATATTACTTTCCCGGAACGCTATGTTTTTAAAACCGGAAATCTTATTAAGTATTGTGAAGAGCTGGCAGGTGCCAGGCGTATTGAAATGTTTCAGTCTCTTCCTCTTTGCAGGCTCATGGATGTATCCGGGAGTTCCAGGCTTTTCAGCTCTGGAGAAATGTCACGGCTTATGGCAGCAAGTTTTGTTTCCTCTCCACTTTTTGAGCCGGTTAAAATTAATGGAAGGGAGTATTACTCCGGATTTCCTGGTAACCAGGTCTCGGGTGTGCATCTTTTCAGAACCGAGGCTGATGATATAACATTTCTTTCCGTGAGGAACAAAGAAAATCTGCAGCCTGGATCAAAGATTATTGAGCTTTATGCATCATGGCTTAAGAGCAGTTTATTAACTGATACAGGATTCCAGGGTGAGGATATATTTACCGGTAAAAATTTAATACTTGAAGTATCATCTGAGGAATTTAGGTTTGACAAAATATTTGAGGAGACACAGATATTGGCTGAACCTCTTGTTGGTAAGGTGTAAAAAGATTGTCATATTCCGGGAGGAGTTTTTTGAGATCCAGAAGAACGAATATACTGCAGCTTGTTGTTTTAGTATCAGGAATTATTTATATCCTGATAGGATTGTTGAATTATTTTTCCCCCATGTTTGTTATAAACCTCTTTGCGGAAAATGTTTCCGAGAGCTGGTTTGATCTTGTGAGAGATCATGAACTCATTGCTCCGCTTTATTACATGGTAAGGGCTTTTTCAGCACTACTTTTTACATCAGGCATACTAATGATAATGCCTCTTTTCGATCCTTTGAAATACAGGGGGATTATATATTTTAACGGGGTACTCTTCCCTCTTATGGCATCTTTTGTCCTTATTAAAAACGGACTCTTTATTAAAGCCAAAAAACTTGACGTAAGTGAAGCTATGGAAGGTGATTATTCTCATACTGTAATAATTGTTCTGGGAGTTGTTTTACTGGTAGTATTTATTTCCTGTTTAATCTCTCTGGCTATTACCGGGAAAGATGCGGCAAAAGGTAAGGAATAATTTTTTTAATTGATATTTTTTCGTAAATATATTTATATTTTTAATGTTAATTCTTTAAATATATGTTAGTGTAAAAATGGACATCTATTTCTCCCGCCGCCTTCGGCGGCGGGAGAAATATAGCATTTTTTAACAATAAAAAGTTTAGGAATAAATACTGATATATCTTTAATATCATGGATTCGTAGAAAGCTTTGTATCTTAAATTTTTTAATATTATAGTAAATTTTAATCAGAATAAAAAATGAAAACCGGAGTTTAAATATGAACCTCAATTTAAAGAAACTCGACAACACTGTTATTATCTACCTTGAAGGGAGGCTGGATGTCCATTTGTCTGCAGATATTGAAAAGGAGATAAATAAGCTTATTGAAAGTGATCCTGCGAGCAGTCTCCTTTTAAATCTGAAAGATGTAGAGTATATGAGCAGTTCAGGTTTAAGAATCTTTGTTTCAACAATGCGGATTCTTAAAGAGAGCAACAGAAAGCTTGTACTATGCAATATGAATAATGCTGTTAAGAAAATATTTGAAGTAGTAGAATTAACTGATATGTTCGATATTTTTAATACTGAAGATGAGGCTCTGAAGTTTCTTAAATCTTTATAAAAATTGAAGCGGTATGTATTGAAAAGCAGAAATAGCCAGATCTCCGGTTTTGAGAATTTAAATTCTTCCGGAAATAATATTTTTTCATCAATTGACAGTGAAAAAAAGAGTCTTATCTTTGATGAGATGGAAACCGGATTATCTAATTTTCTGCATTATCAGAAGTTTCCCGGTTTTAAATGGCCTGCCTGGATTGATGACGCCGGGAATGATTCTTCAGCTAATTACAGGGGAGCAGCAATACCTCTTCTGCTTAATAATAGTCTCAGGCAATGGCAGAGTTTTACGAATTTTTTTTCCGGGAATCAGGTATTTGTAAACAGTACCGGAATGATAAGCGGACCCGGAGGGGGGGCATGGTCAGTTGAGTTCTGGGTACTTCATAAAGGAAAAGTATATAATCTGAATGATAATCCTCTGAAAATAAGAGGTGCCGTTGATTCCAGGAGCGGTATTTTACATTTCGCCGGCGATTTTTGCGACTTTACTTTCAAGGAAACCCTTTTCGGTGCAAGAAGCAATATTGACGAATCGATTGTTAAATTATCTCTTGATTTTAAAAAGAGTGTTTCTGATTCATTTTTCTTTGCAGTAATCCGCCCTTACAACAATACTGTCCTCGGCAATTTGAAAAGTATCAGGTTCGATCCGGCTGACCTTGCTGTAAGCATCAATGACAGGAAGCATCTTTCCATGTCTCAGAAACCGGACCTTCTTTTTTCAGGAAGCGGAAAAGATGGTGATATAAATGTTTCAGGACAGGAGGGTGCCGGCTCTGTTGTATGCAGTGACGGGATGGCAACCCTGGCACTGGGCTTTAGAATCGAAGGGGGGTGCTTCAATACCTGGATTCGTTTCTCTCTTGACAGCGTAGGAGATCTTTTACCGGCAAAGATTAATTATGACTCTGCACTCGAAGATTTCAGAAAATTTGCCGGAATCAGGTTAAATAATGGAGCATCCCTTGTTTCACCTGATAATAAAGTAAACATCTTTTCCAGGCTTTCCAGGCTTTCATTGCTCAAGGGGCTGAACAGTGATAACGATCTCTTTACTGTTGAATACTACAGAAAGGCTTTTTTTTACATTTCCGCGCTTAACAGAGCCGGTTATGAAGATGAATCAGGTTCATCTCTGGAGAAGCTTTTTGTTAATCTGAAGTTTAATAAAAAAAGAGTTGAATTTGCTTCAGTAGTAAAGGGGGCATATCTTCTTAATTCATATACTGATTACTATCTTCATAAGCGTGACATGGAATTTCTTCAGAAAAACTTTCAATCCATAAAAAGTATTGGCGACTACATTTATAGTTATTCCAGCGAAATACATTCTATTTCTCAGATGAAAACCACAACTCTCCCGCATGTGTTTATTAATAGACCCTGCGGACATGATCTTATTGTGATTGCTGCATCAATGAGTCACATGTCCTATCTCTCCAGATGTATGGGGATTTTTGGTGATGAGAGCAGATTTAAAAATGAAGCTGAGAGGCTCCAGGCTATACTTAGAGATGACTACAATAACAGAATGGATAATGCACTCCCCGGTGAAAGTGATTATCTTGGACTCCTGGCTCTTCCGGAAAAAGCTTTAACAGGTGTAAGCAGCGAAGATTACAATAGATTTCTGTCATTTATTTATAATAATTCTAATTTCCCTGTTTTTAACAGGCTTTTCGGTGTTGATAACAATGCTTCAGCCATCTTGCTGAACCAGCTCCTTTTTCAAAACAGTCCTCTTTTCTCTGATTTTAAAGAGAAGTTTTTTTCTCTTACATCTGAATTATTTCTAACCCCCGAATTTATTAATCCCCTTACCGGGAACGGCTGTAATGGCTCGGGCAGGTCAGAGATGGTTTCATTTCTTTATTTTATTATTATCCGGAATATGTTCTTTATCGACAGAGAGGACCGGCTTGAATTATTCCCTGTTCCTGAAAGAAGCTGGTTTAAACCTGGTGCTGTTATTCAGGTGGATCAATCTCCGTCAAGATTCGGCCTTATCTCATTTTCTGTGGAAACAGGTGAGAAAGATATTAAAATTACATTCAATGATCCTCCAAAATATCTCCCTCCCGATATAATGATTAATCTCCCCTTTAAGGCTTCAATAATTGATGGAGATGATTTTATTGTCAAAAAGCAGACTTCCAGTTCATTTCTTATCAATGGCTGGCCTTCGGTTGTCCGTTTTAATTACAGTAATTCTGACTGATTGTTTTACTCTTATAATCCGTATTTCACTTTAGCATGTTATATAATTGATTTCATGAGCAATTCTGCCGATTAATATAAGTATCAAGGTGTGAATAGGTAATAGATGCTTGTTTCTATTTTAATAACTGCGGTAATTATACTCGGTGCTGTTGCATTTTATTTATATATTATAGTGCCCAGGATAAATCCCCAAAATCGTGCAATGAGTTTTCTTAATGAAAATAGAATTGAAGAAGCTATTGTTGAATTTAAAAAAGTTCTGGAAGCTCAGCCCTACGATATAAATGTTCTCTGGAAGCTTTCCGAACTCTACATCTCTCAGGAGAAATTTGATCAGGCTGCGGTTCACCTTGAAAAAATATCGGAACTGAACCGCTACAGCGCAGAAGTTGAAAAACTTGATGTGCTTAAAAATCTTGCCCAGATTTACCGGAAAAGAGAAGAGAGGGAGCGGGCCTTTGCAACGTATTATGAAATTCTCAGGGATTACCCCAGTGAGCCTGAGGCCCTTTATTATGCAGGTTTCATGGCCCTGGGACAGGAGTCTTTTGATATTGCATTTAAGCATCTTGATCTTCTTTCAAAACTTGAAAAGAAACGATTCGATGTGCTTTTTGGAGCCGGAATATCTGCGCTTCAGAGTCAGAGAACAACAGAGGCATTAAGTTTTTTTAAAGAGTCTCTGGCACTTGAGCCGCTTTCAGATGTAGCTAATATTGCCATGGCCTTTACTCTTAACAAACGGAGAGATTACAAGACATCTATTAATTACGCAAAAATGGTGGTTGAGAACAGCAAAGACACAGGGGCTCTTTTTGTGGCAAAAAGGCTGCTGGCAATGCTTTATATAGAGGTAAAAAAAGTCCCTCTTGCAGTAAAACTTCTTGAGGAGTTAAAGGATAGCAGCACTGAGAATGACTGGAATGATGAGCTTAAGATTGTTTATTATGATCTCGGTTTTGCCTATCTCCTTGATGATAAAACTGCACAAACCTATGACTGCTGGAATCAGCTCTATCAGATGGACAGGAAATTCCGCAATATCCAGGATCTTATTACCCGTCTGCGCAAAGAAATGGATGACAGGCCCGGCGCCAGGTTTGAAGATGTTAAGTCTGTACTTACAGAGGTTGAAGGCTGGAAGAGCAGGTTTTTCCCGGAACACTTTGTGTGGAATATTTGCGGATTAAAGAGCAGCTACAGCATAGATATTGAGGGGATAATTGCACCTTACAGGTCAACCGGGGTGATGGAAAAAAAATCTACTGATGATTCCTCCGGGGATAAGGATATTCCCGGTGATGATCTGTCAGCTTTTTATAAAATTGATGCTGAAAGTTTCAGGAGTGCATCATACAGAATGTGTGAAAAACTTGGTCTTGTGATTGATGATATTCTTACAACATACAGAGATGCAGATGGTGTTGATTTTATGGCCCATCTAAGGGAGAACAGCAAAACTAAAGTTCTTGTCTGGGTCAGAAGATGGAAGGGGGCGAGTGTGGGGGAGATACCTCTTCGTAATTTTGCCCAGGCAATAAATGATTCAAAGGCATCACAGGGATATTTTATTACAACCTCGCCACTTACCCAGGCAGGTGAAAGTTCCCTGAGTAATTTGAGCAAGGTAACAGTTATATACCCTGAAGAGGTGGCAAAACTTATGAAGGGGATTTTATAACTTAAAAGGGATGGTGGATACTCTTGGAAGAGCTTATTGATATAGATTTAATTGATGTAAATGATCAGACATTCAGGATCAGCAGAAACAGTGAAAATAAGTCTTTAACCGATTCTATCGAAAATTATGGCCTCCTTGAAAAGCCCTTTCTTGTTAAAACTGAAAAGGGCTTTATACCATTGAATTGCCATAAGAGACTTGAAATATGCAATGAACTTCAAATAAAAAAGATCAATGCTGTTCTTCTTGATTACCCTGATGCCGGATTATTCTTTAATAATCTGGTTATTAAATTATATAGAAATGAAGTAGGGCCTGCAGGAAGACTTAAGGCTTTAAGTATTATGGAGTCTCATTTCCCTTCATATATTGATATCAATTCAGGAAGGTTCAAAAAAATTATAGGCCTTCCAGGGGAGTATCTTGATGACAGGGCAAAGAGGGACATGGTTATAGGGCTCCCCGCTGATCTGCTTGAGTATCTTGATACCAGGGATGTAAGCTTTAAAGTTATTAAGGATATTACAGCTATGGGGAGAGATCTTCAGGAGCTTATAAGCAGGTGGACTGACCTTTTACCGATAAGGGTCAATATTTTTAAAAAGATAGTGGACCATGTTTTTGATATAAGCAGAAGAGACGGGGTGGAGTCACTCCTGAGTCTGAACATGGAGGATATTCGTGATGACTCCGCACTCTATGAGGAAATTTTTAAAATAAGGTATCCCGCATATAGTTCAATAAATAAATGTTCCGGTGAATTAGTTGAAAAGATTAAAGCTCCGGGTCTTTCAGTGGATTTCCCGGAGTTTATGGAAAAAGACTATATAACTCTAAAGCTGAATATTTCAAAAAGGAGCAGCCCCGGTGAGTGGAGAAAAATACTTTCCATAATTAATGATGAAGAGATAAGGGAGCTTCTTGATATTCTTTAACTTATCCTAGTGGACTGTATCATCCGGGCTATCTTCCTCTTCCTCTTCAATAACAGTGTTGATGCTTTCCCCTACAGGGAGAGCCATTATTACACTGTTGAAAATAAATCCTGTGATTATAAACTTTGTCAGCTTCTCATTATCCTGGTAGATGCGGAAAAGCTGGTGGGTAACATATATGGAATTATCCATTACTTCCTGGAGGAAAATATTCCGTTCAGATTCAGAGTTTTTCTCTCCTGATGCTTTTATGATGGATGTTTTCCTCGATTCAGTAATAATAGCCTCAAGGAGGTTCTGAAAAAAACGGTCAAAATCCTCATTGTATTTTATCTCATGCCCGTTTAACAGTTTAATCATTATTTTTTTACTTGCTTCTGTATTTCAGAAAACTTGTCCTTAAAAAGGCCCCCCAGACTTGTGCCCGATGCTTCGGTATTTCTGGAGATAAAGGCATTTAATTCCTTTTCCTCTTCTTTTTTGATTGCACCTTTTTCGCTGAGTATCAGTTTCCTGCTGTTTTTGTCGAAATCTTTTACAGATGCAGTAATTTCGCTCCCTGCATTATAATTTTTCTGCATGTCTGATGAATTAAGCAGTTCATTTTTCGGGATAAATCCAAGCATACCATTACTGAGGCGAATTGAGACTCCGCTGTTATTGATATTTTCAACAGTTCCTTTATGAGTCTCATTCATAATATTATCCTCTGCTGTCAGCCAGGGATCCGCTTCATCAGTGATGAGCTCAAGTGAGATTTTTTTATCTTTATCGTTGATTGAATTAATTTTTACATTTATTGAATCACCCACATTGATCATTTCCTGAGGCCTGCTTATTTTTTTAGTTACACTCATTTTAGATATATGGAGAAATCCGTCAATACCAGGTTCAAGTTCAACAAATGCGCCTTGAGGGATTATGGCAGCAACCCTTCCGTTTATTGTCTGGTTCTCCTGTAGTTTATGTACAGTCCAGGGTTCAGGAGTGAGCTGTTTGATGCTTAGAGTAATTTTTTTTGAATTCCAGTCTATATCAATAATTCGGGCTTCTACTTTTTCTCCGGTTTTAAAGTCTCCATCGTTTCTGCCTCTGCTCCAGCTTGATTCAGATTTAGGTACAAGCGCTTCAATCCCCCCTATATTGACAAAAATACCGAATTCATGTTTTGAGGTAATTTCACCACTTACAATATCACCTTTTTTTAATGTCTTCTTCAGTTCATCTTCGGCCTGTGCCTGCATATCCTCAAGAATAGCCCTTCGTGAAACTATTATGTTTCGTCCATTTTCCTTGAATTCAATAATCTTAAATGCATAGGTTTTATTAAGATAGGCTTCTCTGCTGTCGCTGCTTTTAATATCAATCTGTGAAAAGGGGCAGAAGCATCGCTGGCCTGAGATATTAACTGAAAATCCCCCCTTTATTTCAGCAGTCACTGTCCCTTCAACAGGCATTTCATTTTCAAATGCTATTTTCAGAAGTTCAGGGTTAGCCTCACCCTTGCCGATTGTAAAAGTTACCCTTATCTCACCTTCCTTTGCAGAGACAACATAAGCTTCCACTTTATCCCCTTTTTTATACTTAAGGGTACCATCATCATTCTGCAGTTCAAGAGTACTGATAACAGCCTCGCTTTTCCCTGCAATATTTAAGAATGAATCCTCCTTGCCTGTAAAAACAATAACCCCCTGGACCATGTCACCCGGCTGGTAATCATCAGATACATTGAGTGATTCTTCAAGGAGCTTTTCAAAATCTTCATTACTGTAGTCTTCATTATATTCTTCTGATTCAAATTTATCTGTCATTTTTATTCCCTTCTCCTGAAAAATTCCCTGAAAGTATATTATTTTACTCAGGTTTTTTTATTGCATCCGTTTATAATCTGAGGTATAATTCTAACATTAAAAAAAAATCAGCACCCTTGTAAACTCTTTTTTACGGGGCTGTACAGTATTGGCAATAGTTCTATTGACTGTCAGAATTATTAAAGTCTCATCTGCAGAGATTGTACCTCATGACTGACAAAGCCTATTTTTTTGTAGAAATCAATTACCGGCAGGTTGCTGTTCCTTACCTGGAGGTTGATTTTGGGGCATCCGAGATTTTTTAGTTCTTTCACAGCATGGAGCATCATCTTTCTGCCGAAACCTTCCCTCCTGAATCGGGGAAGAACCCCTAAATAATTTATCCACCCTCTATGTCCGTCATAACCGGCCATTAATGTAGCTGCAAGTGTTGAGTCGTATATCCCCACAAAGAAAAGATCATTCTGGAATGATCTTTTCAAATCAATATCTTTAACAGGATCGTTTTCTGGAGTGGTGAGCCCGCATTCTTCCCATAGGGAGATTACGCTTTCTTTGTCGTAATCATTATAAACACGGATATGTAACTCATTGAGAGGCATTTTTTATCTCCTTGATGTTATTTTGCAGCATTTTTAATCCGAATTGAGCTTAAGCTGAAGCTGTAAAAGTACAATAAAAAAAACGCCCCGAAAAGGGCTGGTTATAAAAATTGCAGCTTTTGATTCTATACTTCCCGGTTTTAATTCAAATAAGAGAAGCTGATTAACGATAAATTATCTGTTAGAGGCTCTATGAGCGATAAAATTATTGACATTGCAGCGCTCATATATTAAATAATAACTGTGAACTCATATATTGAAATAATGTGGAGAAAAATATGAAAAGGATTGCATCTTTGATGTCTTTTATGCTTTTAATTGCGTCTGTATCATTTGCATCTGAAACAGACAGGCAGATTGCCAATCTTGACCCTTCTGTTGATGAAAAAACTGTAATAGAGGCAGCGGACTGGGCAGCTGAGAAGAAAGAGAAAAAGGCTCTTGATAAACTGATAGTACTGGTTACTGACAGCAGAGACGCTGTTAGACTTCATTCTATTATGGCTCTCGGCTATATAGGGGATGATAAGGCTGTTGATGCTTTAAATACAGCGGTTTTAAATGACAAAAATTCCACTGTCAGGTATGCGGCTGTACTTGCCACTCTCAGAATAGGATCTAAAAAGTCTATCCCTGTATGGCAGCAGGCAAAAGAATCTGAAACAGATCCATTCATAAAGGATTTCCTTACAAAAATGGATGATAAGGCGAAAGGTAAATAGTTAATTGTCAAAGAATTATGATGAAATAAAATATCTTGTTTTTGATGTAGAGAGTATACCTGACGGGAGTCTTATTCATAAGGTTAAATATCCTGAAGAAGAAATAAAGGCCCATGATGCAGTGATAAAGTATCAGCAGGAAATTCTTGAAGGATCAAATGGTTCTACAGATTTTATACCGGTTACTTTTCAGTATCCGGTTTCTATTTGTATAGGGAAGGTGGCTGAAGATTTTTCATTAATCGATATTGTCGTTCTTGATAAACCTGAGTACCGTGCCTCTGAGATGACCAGACTTTTCTGGCATGGTGTGGAGAATCTGTATAATCATGCCTCCATGGTTACATTTAATGGCCGCGGTTTTGATATCCCTCTGCTGGAGCTCATGGCTTACAGATACGGCTTTTCAGCCAAGAGGCATTTTAAGGATAAATGGGCCGGCAGAAACCGGTTCGGAACAAAGCATATTGATCTTCAGGACTGGATGTCTAATTACAATGCAATACGGATGAATGGCGGGCTCAATCTTCTTGCAAAAGTCCTGGGTAAGCCGGGTAAAATGGGGACTAAAGGGAATGAGGTCTATGATATGCATTGCAGGGGCCTTATTCAGGAAATAAATGATTATTGTGTCCACGATGTTCTTGATACGTATTTTGTTTTTTTAAGAACAAGGGTGATGCTGGGAGAGATTCCTATTTCCAGGGAGCAGGATATTGTTGCTCAGACAAAGAAGTTTCTCGCTGATAATAATGAAAAGAATCCTGCTTATAAATCTTATCTCGAAAATTGGGGGGATTGGGCGCCATGGCCCTGATTTTTTTGAAATAATTTATTTTTTACGGTTTATCCTTTCCGGTAGCAGTTTAATTTTGTGGGTAATGTCATTCCTGCGCATGCAGGAATCTCATAACCTTGATTTTTTCAGGAGATTCCTGCACTACGTTATCACTTCGGCCGGAATTACAAACTATTACCCCTAAAATTCTACCACTACCTCCTTTCCAGTAGTTTCAACAGATATTTTGACCTGATCTGCTCATTTGCAAGGAGCTGTTTTTGCAAAATAAATTGGTTTTTTATGTTTTAAAATTTAAATACCCTGCTTAAAAAAGCGGGGTATTATATTGATAGAATACTTTATTAAAAAGTAATTATTCCTAAAGAAATTTTTTAGTGCAATAATGATGTTTCCCATATCCCCGCCGCCTCCGGCGGCGGAGATATTAGAGCATTTTATTTTAAGAAAAAGTTAAGGAATTAACACTGAAAAAATTTACAAAATTATATGGTGAACTCAGAAAAAAAAGAGTATTCTAATATACACATTGATAATTTAAAGTGAAAATATTTTAAATAAAATTGAAATATATAAAGGAATGGTAAAAATAAAATTATCGATGTGATAATATATGAACTCGTGCCCCCTTTGGGGGACAGGGGGCACGAAGCTTATTATGTTTCCCGATATTCCGGAAAGAGTCTTAAATTTTATTAATACTGTTTTTAAAAATTATACTATTCTGGAATTTTTCTCACTGCACCCTTGTCTGCTGATTCTGCAAGGAGGGAGTATATCTGAAGTGCTGTGGAAACTTTCCGGTTTCTTCCTGAAGGTTTAAAAGCTTCCTTACCTTTTGCTTCCTCCACTTTTCTTCTTTTCTCAAGTTCTTCATCTGATACAAGAAGCGCAAGTTTTCTTTCCGGGATATCAATTTCAATAATATCTCCATCATTTACTAAGGCAATGTTCCCTCCTGCAGCTGCTTCAGGAGAAATATGTCCAATGGAGAGGCCGGCTGTTCCTCCGGAAAATCTTCCGTCAGTTATTAGTGCGCATTCTTTGCCAAGGTTCATTGACTTGATATATGAAGTAGGGTAGAGCATCTCCTGCATGCCGGGGCCCCCTTTAGGGCCTTCATATCTGATAACTACAACATCTCCAGATTTTATTTTACCCTTAAGGATTGCATCACATGCCGCATCCTGTGAAAAGAATACTTTTGCTGGCCCTTTGAATCTGTAGTTTGAGGGATCAACACCGGCTGTTTTAACAATTGAACCGTTTAGAGCTATGTTGCCGAAAAGAACAGCAAGACCCCCGTCTTTGCTGTAGCAGTTGGCGGAGTCTTTTATACAGCCCCCTTTTCTGTCCATGTCAAGAGACTCATAATATGTGTCCTGTGAGGCATATTTTAAATTGCGGCCCTGTCTTCCAGGCGCGCTGCTGTATAATTTTTTAGCATCATTAATTGCTGTAGGGCGCATAATATCGTAAGCATCCAAAGCTTCCTTTAGTGCAGGGAAGTCAGCTCTTTTTACACTTGTGTCGAGTAATCCTGCACGGTCAAGCTCGCCAAGTATACCCATTATTCCCCCGGCCCTGTTTACATCCTCCATATGGAAATGGGAGCTGGGTGCCACCTTACAGAGATTTGGAATTTTTCTGGATAAGGCATCTATATCCTTCATTGTGAAATCGACTTCAGCGGCACTGGCAATAGCCAGGAGGTGAAGAACAGTATTTGTTGATCCCCCCATTGCAATATCCAGAGACATGGCATTAAGGAATGTCTCCCTTGTGGCTATTGACTTGGGGAGAACTGAAGTGTCATTTTTTTCGTAATAGCAGTATGCCATTTCAACGATACGTTTTGATGCTTTTATGGCCATTTCCCTTCGTGTTTTATGAGTTGCAACAACAGTGCCGTTACCGGGAAGAGCCAGCCCCAGCGCTTCGGTTAGGGAGTTCATGGAATTAGCTGTAAACATTCCAGAGCATGAACCGCATGTAGGGCAGGCCTGTTTTTCAAGTTCGGAAATAAAGTCATCAGAAACTGCAGGATCTGCACTCATTACCATTGCGTCAATAAGGTCATATTTTTTCCCTTCATGAACACCCGCTTCCATGGGGCCTCCGGAAATGAATATAGCAGGGATATTCAGTCTCATGGCAGCCATAAGCATGCCGGGGACAATTTTATCACAGTTGGGAATACAGATCATTGCATCAACCTTGTGTGCATTGCACATATACTCAACACTATCTGCTATCAGTTCTCTTGAAGGGAGAGAGTAAAGCATCCCGTCGTGACCCATGGCAATTCCGTCATCTATGGCAATTGTATTGAATTCGGGCGCAAAACATCCCTGCGCCTCAATCTGTTCTTTAACAAATCTCCCCATTTCATTAAGATGTACGTGCCCCGGTACAAGTTCAGTAAAAGAGTTTACTATGGCAATTATAGGTTTCCCTATCTGTTCCTCTTTCATGCCGTTGGCACGCCACAGGCTCCTGGCTCCTGCCATTCTTCTGCCGCTTGTTGTTTCATTACTTCTCAGGTTTAAAGACATTTTATTACTCCTCTGTTCCGATTTATTCGAAGTAAAATATTTTGATACAGTATAATCTTAGCTCATTCCGTATTTCTGGACAGGAAATATATCCTGTCCCCCAAAGGGGGCACGAGTTATCTATATATTACTTTAATAATTAATGGCGCTACTGCAAAAAGTCTGCCACAGAGACACAGAGTCACAGAGGTACGGAATTTTATAGAAATTAGTAATCAATAATACATATTTGCAAAAAATTGTAAATATATTTATGTACGATTTCATATATCTGTATAATTAGTTCATCTTTCTCTGTGTCTCTGAGCCTCTGTGGCAAAATAAGTTACTTTTTGCAGGAACGCCATTAATT
>Ga0334890_1001059_pt1 | contig 40741 bp, 38 predicted proteins | sample GraSluR1_MG_3_FD_207220 | JGI IMG/M metagenome (GOLD analysis project Ga0334890, IMG submission 207220) | Sludge microbial communities from methane-producing bioreactor in Wageningen University, Netherlands - Granular Sludge_31_08-R1 | ecosystem: Engineered > Bioreactor > Anaerobic >... | reverse complement strand
TATTGTCTTTCTGGCTTCACACAAAAGAATTACTCCTAATGCATGCAGAAATAGGAATACCCCAAATGGAAGGAGTAGCTTTATTCAAGCAATCTATATTACGACTTCATGTCGCACAAAATAAAAATTAACTTTGAATTTTAGGTTATTATATATTATAATATAGTAGAAAGTTTAAAAGTAGAAGAAAGAAGAAGAAAGGGAAAAATTATTAAAACACTTAATAACAAACTCATTCATATTTTGTTCATTAATGAGATAACAAAAAACAAATTTCGCACGGTCTTTTATTTCAGCCAAATTTATCATCAAAGCATTATAATAAAGATTCTCTGTAAATTTTTGTGAGGATTTATGAAAAATTAAAACTTATAAATATTAAAAGAAAATTATGTAATTTGTCATTTCGAACGAAAAAGTGTTCTTCTTTTGAGGAGAAATCTGCGAATTTGCGATTTTATGTTTTGAAATAATTTAATAAAACCAAAATACGCAGATCCCTCCTCCAAAAAACATCGTTCGAGATGACAGAGCGTAAAAAAAGTTTTTAGATTATGTATAAATTTCAATAACTTTTTCAAAAACAAACTATCAATCAATAATTTTTCATTATTTTCTACATAGAGCAAAAAAAATTTATAAACATTTCTTTTTTTACATTTTAAACGTTTTTCCATTTCAACTTATTTTAAAAATAAAAACTATTTATACGCATTTTGTACGCATTTTTGTTTTTTCTGACCAACTTTTAATCATTTTCCGTTTTTCCTAATAGAATTCAAATATTTTTGAAAGGGGATGTTTTAAAATGGCAAAAAAAGTATATATTGTAGGTGCTGGAACTGCCGGATTAGCAGCAGGTATAAGACTACAAAATAAAGGATTTCAAGTTGAAATATTTGAAAAAAATGAAAAAATAGGAGGCAGAATGTATCAACTTGAAAAAGATGGATTCAAATTTGATGTAGGGCCTACTATAATTATGATGCCAAAAGTTTATCAAGAGGTATTTGAGCAAACAGGAAGAAATGCCAATGATTACATTCCTATGCAAAAACTTGAACCTATATACACAATTCAATACGATGAAAATCAAACGGTTGATATTTCGACAGATTTAGCACATTTAACTGAATTTTTAGAAGATATAAGTGAAGAAGATACTTTAGGATATTATAATTATTTAACAAAAACATATAAAAAATATTTAGTAGCTAAAAATCATTTTATAGAAAAATCATTCAGAAAACCATCGGATTTTTATAATCCAAAAACATTAATCAACGCTTTAAAACTAAAAACTTTCAACAATGCTTATAACGAAATATCGAAATATGTTAAAGATGAAAGACTAATGAAAATGCTTAGTTTTCAAACTTTGTATATAGGAATATCCCCACATAACGGGCCATCTATTTATACAATAATACCAATGATAGAAACGATTTATGGTGTGTGGTATATAAAAGGTGGTATGTACACTATGGCTTCGAAAATGGCAGAACTTTTTGAAGAATTAGGAGGAAAAATTCATTTAAATAGTAAAGTAGAAGAAGTAATCATTGAAAATAAAAAAGCCAAAGGAATTATAGTTGATGATAATAAATATTTTTCTGATTATGTTTTAGTAAACTCAGATTTCCCGTATTCGATGAAAAATTTGATAAAAGAAGATAAAAATAAAGGAAAATATATAGATGAAAAGATAGATAAAATGGATTATTCTTGTTCTTGTTTTTTAATGTATTTAGGATTAAAAGAAAAAATATCTAAAAACCTTCAAGTTCACAACATCATCTTTGCAGAAGATTTTGAAAAAAATATTTCAGATATTTTTGAAGGCGAAGACCCAAAAGATCCATCTATTTATCTTTATATTCCCACAAAATTAGATGATTCTTTAGCTCCTGAAGGAAAAGAAATTTTATATGTTTTAGCTCCTGTACCGGAATTAAAAACAAGAAATAAAGAATGGACTGAAGAAGAAATAAACGAATATAAAAAAATTATTTATGATAAAATAAAAACAAAAAAAGGATTAGAAAATATAGGGGACTTAATAGAATTAGAAATGATTTATACTCCAAATAATTTTAAAGATAAGTTCAATGCGTTATATGGAGCTACATTTGGATTAGCACCTACTTTACTTCAAAGTAATTATTTTAGACCTCAAAATAAATTTAAATACGTTGAAAATTTATATTTCACCGGAAGCTCAGTACATCCGGGAGCAGGAGTTCCTATTGCACTTACATCTGCAAAATTATCTGCTGACGAAATAATAAAAGATTCAGAAAGTTTGTGATTGAAAAATGTCATTAAACGATGATTATAAATATTGTGAAAAAATAATAAAAAAAAATTCATTGACTTTTTATAAAGCGTTTTCTTTGTTAGAAGAAAATAAAGCGAAAGCTGTTTATGCAATTTATGCCTTTTGTAGACATTCAGATGATGCTATAGATGTTTATAACTCAATAGAAAAACTTGAGGTTTTGGAAAAAGAATTAAAGCTATTTGAAAAAGGTGAAATTATAGACAAGCCTTTTTGGAGAGCTCTAAAAGATGTGTTTGAAAAATTTAATATGGATATTAAACCTTTTTATGAAATGATAGAAGGACAGAAGATGGATAATAAATTTTCTAACATAAAAACACAAGATGAGTTGCTCAATTATTCTTATTATGTTGCAGGAACTGTTGGATTGATGATATTACCAGTAATAGCGTCTAAAAATCATAAAAATTTAAAAGATTCGGCTATAAAATTGGGCAAAGCTATGCAAATTACTAATATTTTAAGAGATGTTGGAGAAGATCTTAAAAATAATAGAGTTTATATTCCAAAAGAAATAATGGAAAAATTTAATTACTCTTATGAAGAATTGAATATGCAAATTTTAAACGATAATTTTAAAAATTTATGGGAATATGAAGCACAATTTGCTCAAAAATTATACGATGAGTTTTATAATGAAATAGATCTTTTTGATTCTGATACAAAAACAGCTGTTTTAACATCTGCAAAATTGTATAATGCAATTTTAGATGCCGTTAGAAAAAATAATTATAATTGTTTTAATAAAAAAAATTATGTTAATTTAAAAGAAAAAATAAAAATTATTACTAAAATAAAATCTGAAATTGTTTAAGGGGGCAATAAAATGAATTTATTAGGGATTTTGGTGTCTGTAGTATTTATTTTTTTAATAATAGGATTATCCTCTTTTTTGACTAAGAAGAAGATTCTAACTGGAGAATCCTCTAGAAAATTTATACATATAGGCGTATCAAACTGGTGGATTATAGCTATGATTTTTTACGATAATTTTATTTATGCATCAATAGTTCCTGCACTTTTCATAATAATAAATTATGCCTCATATAAAAAGAATATTTTCAAATCTATGGAAAGAGGAAAAGGAAAAGAAGATTTAGGAACAGTATATTATGCGATTTCTTTATTTATACTTGCTATAATAACTTTCAATTTCACTACCCCATATATAGGAGCTATGGGAATATTAGTTATGGGTTATGGTGATGGTTTCGCAGCTTTGGTAGGTGAAAAATATGGAAAAATGAAAGTTTTGTTTAATAAAAATAAATCGTTAGTAGGAACATTCACAATGTTTTTTGTTTCGTTTTTTGTAGCTGTTTTAGTTTCTTACTTTGCAGGAGATTCAAGAATTTTTATAAATGCCTTAATTATAGCTTTAGTATCTGCTTTAATAGAATTGATTTCTCCATATGGAACGGATAATCTTACAGTACCACTTTCAGCTTCTTTTATTTATTATTTGATGACGTTATACTGATATATTGAAAAAATTTTTTTGAGGTGGTTTTATTGAATATTTTTATTGGTATATTGTTAAGTAGTTTAATATCAATTTATGCTTTTAAAAAAAGATCTTTGAGCAAAAGTGGTACTTTATCAGCTATTTTGTTAGGTTCTTTATTATATCTGTTTGGAGGATTTTATTTTTTTGCGTTGATGATATCTTTTTTTATATCTTCTTCTTTACTAACAAAATTTAAAAAAAATAAAAAAGAAGAATTAGAAATTATGCATGAAAAAACCGGAAATAGAGATTACACTCAAGTTTTTTCAAACTCTTTTGCAGCACTTGTTTATGCTTTTTTGTATTATATAACTTCAATGCACGTGTTTATTTTAGCTTTTGCAACAGTTTTTTCTGCAACAAATTCCGATACTTGGGCTTCTGAATTAGGCGTTTTAAGTAAAAAAAGACCTTTTTCGATATTAAATGGAAAAATCTTACAAAGAGGAATGTCTGGTGGAATAACTTCTTTGGGGACTTTAGCCTCTTTCTTTGGAGCATTATTTGTATCTTTTGTATTTGTTGTAGGATATGTTTTTAAATTTAATGGAATTAAAAGTTTTAAAGACATCATAGTTTCTTTTATTTTAATTTTAACTGGAGGATTCTTGGGTTCAATAATAGATAGTATTCTTGGAGCATCAGTACAAGGGATTTATGAAAATATTAAAACAAAACAAATTACAGAAAAAAGATTTGAAAATGGAATAGAAAATAAATTGATAAGAGGATTTAAAATTATCAACAATAATATGGTGAATTTTTTAAGTTCTTTATTAGCAAGTGTCTTGGTAGTTATTGTGTATTTTGTTGCATTAAGTAATTGAAGAAAATAAAAGTTTATGTTATAATAGTTTGTCATGCAAACTATTGTGAAGGGGTGAATTTTTTTGTATATATTAAAAAAAGATGGGAATTTTATTTTTAGAAGTACAAGCACTAATAGTAAAGGGTTTATAACCCCATTAGCTACAGATGCACATTTACATTTTATAGCACTTGGAGAAAAATTAAATAGTATTGATTTAGAATTTAAAAATTTATCAGAAATAAAAGAAGCAATATTGTTGAAATTGAAAGAAAAACCATCAAAACTTATAATGCGAGGTTGGGCAGAACCTGATGCAGAACCGACAAAAAAATTTTTAGACGAAATTAATTCGGAAATTCCTATAATGCTTGTAAGAAGATGCGGACACATAGCAGTTATAAATTCTAAAACATTTGAAGAGCTAAACTTTGAAGGATTTGAAAAATATATAAATTTTGATACCGGAAGAATTGTTGAAAGTTCAATTCATCTTTTTTATGAAAAATTTGGTGTTTATACTGATATTCAAAAGAATTTCGAAAAAGTTGAAAATTATATGTTAGATTTGGGGTATGGATTTGTTCATTCCGATGATTTACATGGAATCAAACCAGAAAATCTCCCATACGAAAACACAAGAATAAAAGTGTTCGAAAAAGTAGCAATTGAAAATTATGATGATTTAGTTTTTAAATTCAACAATGGATATTTCAATAATTTTAATTCGGTAAAAATGTTTTTAGACGGTTCTTTTGGAGGTAGAACAGCTTACTTAAAAGAAAAATACAGTGATGCGGATACTAAAGGAGAATTGTTGTGGAGTGAAGAAAATCTCGAAAAAGTTCTAAGATTTTGTGAAAAAAATAAATTTCATCTTGCGATGCATGCGATAGGAGATGGAGCTTTAGATGTTATATTAAACGTTTTTGAAAAAGTGAAACCTATTTTAACTCATAGAGTTATTCATGCCGCTTTAATTCAAGATTATCAGCTTGATATAATTCAAAAACATAAATTAATTCTTGATATGCAGCCAACCTTTATAAAATCAGACATACATATATTAAATAAAAGACTTGGAGATAGAGAAAAATACTCATATAGATTTAAAGAAATAAGTGATAGAAAAATTCCTTATTTTATTTCTTCAGATGCTCCTATAGAGAGAGTATGTTGGTGGGAATATCCGGAAATACTTGCAGGACATGGAATCAGTTATAAAGAATCTCTTATGAAACTATTTTATGCCCCTGAAGAAATTGACAGTTTTTCAAGAGAATCGAGCATTGAAGAATATCATCTTCAATATAAAAATAATCCTTTTGAAAATTATGAATATCCAGAAAAAATATTCATTAAAGGGAATGAAAAAATATTTCAATCAAAATAAAAGCCTTTTGGCTTTTATTTTTTTTTGGGGTTTGTCAAGTTTAAATTTAGTTTTTTTTAGATAAATAAATTCAAATAAAAGCTTTTTTTATAAAAAATCTGTTGATTTGACAATTTTTTGAATTTATGATATAATAAAGATGTTTAAAATGACGATATTTCACCCTCTTTTTTGAAAAAACTTCTGAATCTCTTTCATTATTCTTTCATTAAAACTACAAAAACGCCTCAAAAATAAAAAAATAATATTTATCGTTTAAGGACATTATTGTTCACAAGTTTTTTTGGTCAAAATTTTAGGAGGTGTGTTTTATGAGTACGAAATTTTTTAGTAAAAGTGAAGTATATGTTTTAAAAAAGATAGAAAAAAAAGAAGATTTTTTTGACGAAGATTTTAATTTTAGTAAAAGAGATATAGCAGAATTTTTAAATGAACATCTTGAAAAATTTGGTGATCCGGTAGAAGATATAAAAAAATCTATAGATTATGCGTTATCGTCATCAAGTGCTAAAGGCGGATTTTTGTTAGTTTTACACGATGAAGACGAAGTACTTGGAAGTGTCATAATAAACAACACTGGAATGAATGGATACATACCGGAACATATTTTAGTGTATATAGCTGTTCATTCTAAATTAAGAGGAAAAGGTATAGGAAGAAAGCTTATAGAAGAAACTAAAAAAATTTGTGATGGAAATATTGCTCTTCATGTTGAATATGATAATCCAGCAAAAAAACTTTATGAAAGAAGCGGATTTGAATCTAAATATGCAGAAATGAGATATGAAAATGATTAAAATAAAAAAATAAAAGCCGAAAGGCTTTTATTTTTTTGACCCTTGACAACTATATTCTTATATGTTAATATAGTTATGAAAATAATGAGGAGGTTTTTTTATGCAAAAATATTATTATCAGGCTAACATTGCAAAAAGTATTGCTCATCCAGTAAGGTTAGAAATAATAAATATGCTTTTGAAAGAAAAAAAGCAATGTGTGTGTATGATTACTGAAAAATTAAACGTGTCGCAATCGGCTGTTTCGAAGCATTTAGATGTTTTGAAAAAATCAGAAATTGTAGATTCTGAAAAAGATGGTTTAAGAGTATGGTATTTTATAAAAAATAAAGAAATTTCTGTAATTATGAAAGCGTTAGACAATTTATTAATTAAAGAAGTTGAAAATAAACAAAAAATTATTTTAGGTGAAAACCGATGAAGAAATCAACAAAACTTATAATTTTTATTGTGGTATTTTTAGGAGCTTTTTTTATTCCGTTTGAAACCGAAAAAATTCAAGAAGCTGTTTTAGAGGCGTTTTATATGCTTCAGGAATATGCAAGAGAACATGTTTTGTTTTGTTTAATTCCTGCTTTTTTTATTGCGGGGGCTATTGCAAATTTTATTTCTCAACAAGCTGTAATTAAATATTTTGGGGGGCAAGCAAAAAAAATAGTTTCTTATACTGTAGCATCAGTTTCTGGAATGATTTTGGCGGTATGTTCATGTACTGTATTGCCTTTGTTTTCAGGCATTTATAAAAGAGGTGCTGGAATAGGTCCGGCAACAGCTTTTTTATATTCTGGACCTGCTATAAATATTTTAGCAATTATTTTAACTGCAAGGATATTAGGTTGGCAGTTAGGTCTCGCAAGAGCGATAGGCTCTATAATATTTGCAGTTGTAATTGGACTTTTAATGGCTTTTATTTTTAGAAAAGAAGAAAAAGAAAGGCAAAAAGGAGCTTTAAACTTCGGTCAAAATATAGACACTGGAAGAAAAGGTTATCAAAACATATTATATTTTGTAATTATGATATTGATATTAATATTTGCGACTTGGAGTAAGCCAGAGAACAATTCGGGTTTTTGGCATGTTATTTTTACTATCAAATGGCCTCTTGTTATTTCACTTCTTATTGGATTATTTTTAATTGCAAGATTTTGGTTTAAAAAAGATGAAGTGAAATCATGGTTTGAATCGACTTGGCAATTTGCAGAGCAAATTTTACCTCTTCTTTTCGCGGGGGTTTTAATAGCTGGATTTTTAATGGGTAGACCTGAATCTGATATGGGTTTAATACCTGCCGAATGGGTAGCTAGATTTGTTGGTGGAAATTCTGTGTTGGCTAATTTCACAGCATCAATTTTAAGTGCGTTTATGTACTTTGCTACATTAACTGAAGTGCCTATTTTACAAGGTTTAAGAGGTTTAGGGATGGGAGAAGGACCATCGCTAGCGATGCTTTTATCTGGACCGGCATTAAGTTTGCCTAATATGCTTGTTATAAGAAGTGTTTTAGGAACTAAAAAAACTGTTGTTTTTGTTTTGTTAGTAGTTGTTATGGCAACGATAGCAGGAGCAATATATGGTGTAATAATAGGTTAAAAATAATTAAGGGAGCAGTAATGCTCCCTATTCTATAGAATTTTTAATTTCTTCGTATTTTTCATCAATTTGTTTTTTTTCTTCTTTTATAGTCGTTAATTTTTTTCTTGCATAAGTTAATATATCAAGAGCTTTTTTGTATATTTCTAAAGCATTTTCAATATCATTTTCTTCTGTAGCGTTTTGAAAATAGTCGTTAATTTCTTCCAATAAAGCTATTTGCTCTTTAAATTTCATTTTTTCAATATCTTTTTTAGTAAGTTTTATAATTTCTTCCATAATAAAAACTCCTTTTTTTTATTTTAAGATTCCCACGTTTCGCATTTTTTTATAATGCTATCTGCTTGTCCGTCTTTTAATACTATTTGAACTTCGTCATCTTTTTTTAGAAGATTAACAGAATCTATTATTTTTCCATCTTTCTTTATAATACTTCCTTTATTTAAGAAAGAAGCGAAAGGACTGTTTACAGTTAAATTTTGAAATGAATTTGTGATGTTGTTTTCTTTATTTTTTATATTTATATCAAAATAAAAAGAATTATTTTTAATATAATCAATAAATTTGTTTTCTAAAGAATTACTTAAAATATCAATTTTTGATTTTGTTTGAAAAATTTTATTTTGTAAAAGATTTTTTGTAGCTTCGTTTAAAATGCCGTTAATTTCTCTATCAAATTTTGAAAAAGAGGAATCAACTTTTTCTTTTTCTCTTGCAAGTAAATTATTTAAATACATTTTTATTTTATCAAGAGAATCTTTATCAGCTATTTTTTCAATATTATTTTGAATTGTTTTAAAAGAATAAAAAATTTCATGTTCCAAATTTTTCAAGTTGTCATTATGTTCATTTATTTGATTTGTTATGTCTCTTGACACTTCTGTTGGAGTAGAGTAATTTTTCCAACTTACATAATCAGGGATAGTTTTATCTTGTTCGTGACCTATACCTGTTAAAATTGGAATTCTTTTATTGAATGAAGCGATTAAAATACCTAATTTCTCATCATCAAAATACATTAAATCACTTTTTGAGCCGCCGCCTCTTATAATAACAGCAACATCGTAGTTAATTTTCGAAGTTAAAATATTTCTAAGTGCTTTTTCTATACCTGGAACAGTTTGTGCACCTTGCATAGGTGCGGGGTATAAATGAACAATTGGAATATTAACAGCATGATTAATATTTTTTTCAAAGTCACCAAAACCTGCGGCTGTAGGTGAAGAAATAACTGCTATTTTTTTAATTGGTTCAAGGTCTTTGAGAGAATTTTCGCTAACTCTTAAAAGGTCTTTTTGTTTAAGAGAAGCTAAAATTTTTTTTCTTTTTTTTTCTATTTCAGATTCCCCAAGAGGAAGAATAGAATTTACACTTATAATATATTTTGCCCCAGACTTCCAAAAATCAACTTTGCCTTTTAATATCCATTTTTTGCCGGGTAATTCAGAAGGTGATTTTAAAGTTTCAAAAGAAAAAATATATTTTAAAAGACTTTGTGGGATAAATGCAGTTAAACTATAATTTGAGTTATTTATTTGTTGAGAAATTTCTATAAACAAATCGCCTCTTTTACTTTTTTTTGAAGAGGTTATATCTGATTTAACTTCAATTTGAGTATCGTAAAGAGGAGACTTTTGAAATATTATTTTTAATTGTTCGGTTAATTCTGCGATGTTTTCAAATTTTACTATATCAGGAAAATTATTTTCCGGAAATAACAATAGTTAACTCACCTCTGATTTCATCTTTTTCGTTTAGTTTTGTAAGTACTTCAGAAATTTTACCTCTCAAAAATTCTTGGTAAATTTTTGTCATTTCTCTTGCAATGCATACTTCTCTATCTCCTAATATATTTTGAATATCAATTAAACATTTTACAATTCTATTAGGAGATTCAAAAAACACTATTACATAATCATTTTCAGTTAAATTTCTTAAAAGTCTTCTTCTATTTTTATCTCTTGGAAGAAACCCTAAAAAAATAAACTTTGATGCAGGAAATCCACTTGCGGCAAGTGCCGTTATTGGAGCAGAGGGGCCTGGAATAACATCTATTTCTATACCATTTTCTATACATTTTTGAATCAATTGATAACCTGGATCTGAAATTACTGGCATACCAGAATCACTTATAAGACAACATATATTGTTCTTTTTTATTATTTCAAAAGCAGAAGAAACTTTTCTTTCGGCAGTAGCTTCGTTAAAGGTGAATAGTTCTTTTGTGCCTATTTCAAAATGATTCAATAGCTTAATTGAAACTCTTTTATCTTCAGTAAAAATTACGTCTGCTTCTTTTAAAGTTTTTACAGCACGAAATGTCATATCTTCAAGATTTCCAAGAGGTGTTCCCACTATAATTAATTTTGCCATTTAAGACCTCCAGTTTTCAAGTTTTTTAATAATTTCTTCAGGAGATAAATCAGTATTACCAGCAAATTCCGCATTGTTGTAACCATCTAAAAAAGTTACTTCTTCAATATCGGTTAAAGAATTAGTTATTTTTAATAATTCATTATTAAAATTGTTTATAGAAATATTTTTTTGCTCTATTTCTAAAAGATAGTGTATTTCTTCAAATGGTTTTAAATAATTAATTCTGTTGTTTAAATTGAATAAATTGTCTATTATTATTTCTGGGTCATTATTTAAAAAAAATCGTTCTTTTACAACAACTCTTCTTTTAGATAAATTATCGAAATTTATCTCGGTTTCGTTAATTTCTTCTTCTGCTTCTATTCTTTTTTCTTTGCTTATTTCAATTTTACTATTTTTAGTCCATGTTTTGTTTTTAAAATCAAAAACTAATCGATATCTTTCGTTGTAATCATACCATTGAGCTATTAAAATTCTTTTAAAACTTTTGTTTACAAGATTATCAAAAAGTTTTTTAGATTTGATAATATATTTTCTTTCTATTTCTATCATAAAAAACCCCCTAAATTGTCATGTTTCTATTCTTTTATTTTATCATATATTGCTGTTAAATACAATTCTTTAAATTTATAAATAAATTAAATCGGAATAGTCAAAAAAATTGAAAAATATTTGCTTGATAAAATTAAGTTTAATTATAAAATGTTAATTTTTTTTTAATTAAAGCAAACTTGAAAATATATGATAAGTATGATAAAATAATTTAGGTGAAAGTTTTAGAAAACAATATTTTGTGGAGGACTTAACTAATGGAAAATGAAAATTATGTTGCAGAGTTATCTATAGAGGATATTATTAGGATATTTAGAAAGCATATTGTTATTTTTATTCTTACTGTTATATTGGTAGTAGCTGCAACATTTGTTTATTTGATGTATACAACACCAATTTATCAATCAAGCACTACTTTAAAAGTGCAACCTTCTTCGGGGTCCTCAATAGGAGATATCTTTGGAGCTGGATTGCAAACATCAAGACCCCAGATTGCTACAGAGATTGAACTAATTAAAAGCAGAAGAAATCTTGAAGAAGTAATTATTAGATTGAATTTACTTGAAGAATATAAAGCGAGTACAGAAAATCCGGATTTAATCAATATAAATTCAGTTATCAATTCTTTAAATAATATGATTTCTGTTTCTTCAGTAAGAGATACTAATATAGTAAGAATTTCTGTGGAATCTATTAATCCAAAACTTGCAGAAAATATTGCCAATGAACTTGCAGATGTGTATAATGAGTTTTTAAAAAGTCTTTCTCAAAATGAATTTACTGTGAGAAGGGAATTTATTCAAAGCCAAATACCTGTTTTAGAGAGAGAATTAGCAATTGCACAAGATGAATTGAAAAAATTTAAAGAGAAAAATAATTTGTTTGTTTTAGAAACAGAAGCTAAAACTCTTTTGGAGTTTATTTCTTTTTACGATCAACAGATTAATTCTAAAGAGCTTCAGAAAGCAGAAATAGAAGCATCAATAAAAGTTTTAAATAATCTTTTTGAAAACGAAAGTTATAAAATAGTTTCAAATTCTCAAGCGATATCTTCAAATCAAATTATTCAACAACTTAGAACTAAACTTGTTGATTTGCAAGTAGAATACGCAGGATTATCTTCGACAATGACTTCAACTGACCCTAAATTAATAAATATAAGACAACAAATATTACAAACGGAAGCCTTAATAAAAGAAGAAATAGAAACATTAATGTTTTCGGGAATAGAATCTTTAAATCCAAATTATTCAAACCTTTATATGGATTTGATTAACGAGCAAACAAAATTAGAAATAATAAAAAGTAGTATAGAGTCTACGCAAAAACTTGCTCAGGTTTATCAATCAAGATTAAGAGAACTTCCGGCACTTGAACAGATAATGATAGATATTCAAAGAAATATAAAAGTTAAAGAAAGTTTGTATATTTTAATGTTGGAGAAACTCGAAGAAATAAAAATAGCAGAAGCAGGAGTTCTTGGTACGGCAAATGTTATTGATAGAGCATATACGCCTAATTCACCTATAAAACCAAATAAAAAATTAACGATGGCAATAGGCGGGGTATTAGGGATATTTTTAGGGATTCTTTTGATATTTCTAATAGAAATGCTCGATAAAAAAGTGAAAGATGAAGAAGAAATAAAGCGTATTACTAAGGGAACTCCAATAATCGGAAGGATTCCGCATCTTGAAATAGAAAAAATTTATGAAAAACCTGAACTTGTAGTATTAAATAAACCAACATCTCCAGGGGCAGAATCTTATAAACTATTATCTACGAATATAAATTATATTAACGGAACAGAAGAGGCAAGTTGTATTAGTGTTACATCTTCAGGGCCAGGAGAAGGAAAAACGATTACATCTACAAATTTAGCTATTTCATATGCTCAAAATGGACTTAAAACTTTATTAATAGATGCGGATATGAGAAAACCAAGGCTTGAAAAAATTTTAATGATAGAAAGAGCAAAATTGGGAGTAGTGAATCATTTAATTAAAGATGTGCCTTTAGAAAAAATAATATTAACTGAACAAGGTGGAATAGAAAATTTTGATGTTCTTCCTGTAGGGGTAATACCCCCAAATCCTACGGCACTTTTAACCTCAAACAAATTTAAAGAAATGATATTAAGTTTGAAAGAAAGGTATGATAAAATAATAATAGATCTTCCGCCAATGCAGGCAGCAGCGGATGCAATGATAGTATCGAAATATACAGATGGTTTATTGTTAGTTATAAGAGCTGATAAGACACATAAAACAGGGTTAAAACTTGTAATAGATAATTTTGTTACTTCAGGAACAAATCTTTTAGGAACAGTTATAAATGATATTTCAGAAAAAACATCAAATTACTATTATTACTACTATTATTATTATCAAGATACCGATAAAAAAGGCAAAAAAAAGAAAAAGAAGGACAATAAAAGAAAATAAGTTTTAAATTTAAGGACAGACTTTCACATAAACTACTTTGAAAGTTTGTTTGCTTTTTACTCAATTATTTTATAGTGGAGGAACAAACAATGGAAAACGAGAATTACGTCGCAGAATTATCTATCGAAGATATTATTAGGATATTTAGAAAACATATTGTTGTTTTTTTTCTTACAGTTATTTTTGTAGTAGTTGTAACATTTGTTTATTTAATGTATGCAACACCAATTTATCAATCAAGTACAACTTTAAAAGTACAATCTTCTTCTGGTTCTTCTATAGGAGATATTTTTAGTGTTGGTATGCAAACTTCAAGACCACAAATAGCTACAGAGATTGAATTAATAAAAAGCTTCAAAAATTTAGAAAAAGTAGTGTTAAATTTAGATTTGATTTCAAGATATAAAGAAAATGTAGAAAACCCTGAGATTATTGATGTTGATTATGTTGTATCACGTATTGAACAAATGATCTCAGTTTCTTCTGTAAGAGATACAAATATAGTTAGAATAGCTGTTGAATCATCTGATCCATTATTAGCTCAAAATGTTGCTAATGATTTGGCCGAAGTATATAATCAATTACTAAAAAGTTTGTCTCAAAACGAATTTACTGCTAGAAGAAAGTTTATAGAAAATCAAATTCCTGTTTTAGAAAAAGAGTTACACTTTGCTCAAAATGAACTTAGAAAATTTAAAGAAGAAAATTCTTTATATTTAATAGACAAAGAAATTGAAAAATTGATTGATTCTATGGTATATTACGATCAAATGATTACAACAAAAGAATTAGAAAAATCAGAGGTTGGCTCAACTATAAAAGTAATTCACAAGCTTTTCGAAAATGAAGATTATAAAATATTGGCGAGTTCGCAAGCTATAACATCTAATGAAATCATACAAAACCTTAGAAAAAATTTAGTTAATCTTCAAATTGAATATGCAGGATTATCAGAAATAGCAGCTTCTACGGACCCTAAACTAATAAACTTAAAGCAACAAATAATGCAGACAGAAAAACTTATAAAAATTGAAATAGAGAAATTAATGATTTCTGACATAGAATCTTTAAATCCAAATTATATGAATTTATACATGGAACTTATAAACGAACAGACAAAATTAGAGATACTTTCAATTTCTATAGAGGCGTTGAGGGAAATAGAGTTAATTTTTAAAGATCGTTTGAGTGAATTACCTTATTTAGAACAGATGATGATAGATTTTAACAGAAATGTTAAAGTTAAAGAAACTTTATATATACTTATGCTTGAAAAACTTGAAGAAGTAAAAATTGCAGAAGCGGGTGTAGTAGGAACTGCTAGTGTTATTGATGAAGCAAGATTACCTAAATCGCCTGTAAAGCCAAATAAAAAATTAACAATGGCAATTGGAGGGGTTTTGGGGATATTTCTGGGGACTCTTGTAGTTTTTTTATTAGAAATGCTAGATAAAAAAGTAAAAGACGAAGAAGAAATCAAGAGACTTACAAAAGGATTGTCTATTTTAGGAAGGATTCCTCATTTTGAAGTAGATAAAAAATTTGAACAACCAGAATTGATTGCCCTTAATATTCCTATTTCTCCAACAGCAGAAGCTTATAAATTAACTTCTACGAATATAAATTTTATAAATAGTGAAGAACCAAAATGTATAAGTTTCACCTCTTGTGGACCGGGAGAAGGAAAAACACTTACGTCAACAAATTTGGCTATTTCGTATGCTCAAAATGGGTTAAAAACATTATTGATAGATTCAGATATGAGAAAACCAAGACTCGAAAAAATTTTGAAGATAGAAAAAGTAAAATTAGGAATTGCAAATCATTTAATTAAGAATATTTCGTTAGATAGAGTAATATTAAAAAATCAAAATAACATTGAAAATTTTGATGTTTTGCCTGTCGGAGTAATACCTCCAAATCCTACAGCTCTTATAACTTCTAACGGTTTTAAAGAAATGATAGACTCTTTGAAAAAAGGTTACGATAAAATAATAATAGATCTTCCGCCAATTCAAGCTGCAGCCGATGCTATGATAGTTTCAAAATATACCGATGGATTGGTTCTTGTTGTTAGAGCAGATAAAACTTTAAAAACAGGATTAAAATTTGTTATAGATAATTTGAATACTTCTGGAACAAAAATATTAGGGACTATTGTTAACGATATATCACAAAAAAGTGCAAATTATTATTATTATTATTATCATGAAAATGAGAAGAAAAAAAGAAAAATAATTCGAAAAAATGATTAATTATTATTTTTCGAGTAAAGTAAAAATTTTGTTTTAATTAATTTAAATTTTATTAAAAGTATGATATAATTTACTTAATTAAAAAATTACGGGGGGATAAATAATGATAGACATTCATACGCATCTTTTGCCCGGAGTAGATGATGGGGTAAAATCAAAAGAAGAAACGATAATATTACTTGAAAATTATAAAAAAAATGGATTTGAACATGTTTTTTTAACACCTCATGTGAATGAACCTTTTGTTAAAACTGATATTGAACATATTAAAAAGACATTTGATTCATTAAAAAAGGAATTTGATAACACGGGAGTAAAAACTTATCTCGCATCTGAATTATATTTAAAACCCAACCCCAAAGGTTATATACCTATTTTAGATCGATTTATATTGATAGAATTGCCCGTGGATACTTATCCGCATTATGTTTTAGATGAAATATTTGAATTGCAGTTAGAAGGGTATGACATAATTCTTGCGCACGTTGAAAGATATGTTTGGCTTTATAAAAATCAGAAAATGCAGGAAAAATTAAAAGAAATGAACGTATATTTTCAACTTAATATAAGTTCAGTAAATATGAAAGAAGGAAAATACTATTTAGAGAATGATTATATTGATTTTTTAGCTTCAGATAATCATGGTTCAAGTAGGAAAGATATAAATCTAAAGGAATTTAAAAATTATAAAAATTTAATGGATAATTCAAAAAAAATATTGGGATTATAAAAAAGCAGGGAACTCATCCCTGCTTTTTTTTATTCTCATTTATTAAGTTAGCCATCGGATCTTCCATAATTTTATCAAGACCACCCATAACATTTCCAAGCATTTCATAGTATTTATCTTTTTCTTCCGAAGTAAAATTTTCACTCAAAAATAAGTCTAGTTTATCAAAATCAACATCCGGATTTTTTTTAAAAAATTCTTCTATTTTTTTTAAATTTTTTTCCATAAAATCCTCCATATTAAAGCTGCATTCGCATTATTTCTTTATAAGCTTCAACTATTTTATTAGTAACTTCTGTAGTTAATCTCAAAGAAAGAGAAGCTTTTTCAGCAGCAATAATAACTTGATGGACATCAGTTGTTTTTCCTGTTGTATAATTTACAACCTCTTCATTTGCATTTTTTTGCAGGTTATTAACATCATTTATTGCGTCTTTGAGCATACTTTGAAAATTTAAACCTCCAGTATTTTTTTCTGTATTGTTCTGATTTTTTTGAATAAGCGAATTGTCTATTCTGTTAATTCTTTCGATCATAATAAATCACCCCTTATTTCCCTATATTTAGTGCTGAGTTATACATATTTTTTGCAGTAGATATAACTGAAGCATTTAAATCGTATGCTCTTTGTGCTGTAATCATATCAATCATTTCATTTAATACATTCACGTTAGGATATTCAACATACCCTTCTTCATTTGCCTCTGGATGAGAAGGATCATACTCAAGCCTAAAAGGTGCAGCATCTTCAAAAATTTCGTTTACTTTAACTCCTGAAAATTGAGAAGTTCCTTTTAATGTGCTGTTTAAAACTTCTTGAAAAGTAACACCTTTTCTTACATAAGGTCCTCCATTTTCTGTTTTTGTGGTATCAGCATTTGATAAATTTTGAGAAATTACATCAAGTCTAAATCTTTCAGCCGTCATACCACTCGAAGCAACGTTAATTGTTCTAAAAAGGCTATCCATTATTTAACACCTCTCAATACTGTATCGTATCTTTGAATTGCATATGTCATAAGGCGACTTTGCGAAGAATAATTTAAAGCGTTTTGAATCATTAAAGAATTTTCAGTATCAATATCAACGTTATTTCCATCATTTCTAAGAGATTTCGAATCATCTTCTAAAATTTTCGCTTGAACATTTTCTAAATATGGTGTATTATTGATATGTTTCTGATTATTTGTTTTTAATTTTAATTGGTCGGAATTGCCTAAGGCTCTTTTTAGTTCGTCGTCAAAAGAGATGTATTTTCTTTTATAGTTAGGAGTACTAAAGTTAGCCATATTTTGAGAAATGACTTGATGATTTTTTACAGAAGCATCCATAGATAAAGGTAAAACTTTAAAATTTATATCAAACAATTTGATCCCCTCCTGATATATTTTTCTTTATTAATTATATTATATCCTAAAAAATGGTGGAGGTTACACATGAAAAAAATTTTTATGGTAGGATATTATGGGCAAAATAATTTTGGTGATGATTTACTTCTTAAATCCTTTATTAAAGTCTTGTGTGAGATAAAATTTGATGGACTTTTAAGCATACCTTTTGATAAAGAATGGGAAACTCCAAAAGAAAAATTAACATTTCAGATTCAAAAAATTAACAAATTTGATTTCCTTAATTTATCAAAACATATTAAAAGTAGTGATATTGTTATATTTGGTGGTGGAAATCTTTTTCAGACGGAAACATCGTTCAGAAGTTTTTATTATTATTATTATGTTGCCAAAACAGCTGTTACCAATAATAAACCTTTTTTGCTTTTATCACAAGGATTTGGGCCTATGAAAAATAAATATGCACATAGTTTATTGAAAAAAATTTTAAAAAATGAAAAAACAACAGCGGTTTTTAGAGACAAAACTTCATATATATATTCAAGGAGATACAATAGTTCTTCTTTTTTAGGAACAGATATAGCACCTTATGCAATAAATGTAAGAATCAAAAACAATATAAAAAAGGAAAATAAAATTTCTATATGTTTAAAAAATAATTATGAAAATATGAATGATCTAATAAAATTTGTTTCTTTATTTGATAATTATGATATTTCTACTTTAATTATAAATTCTAATCAAGATACTATGATGAATTATAATTTTGTTGAAAAATTAAGAGATGAAAATCATTTAGAAGCATCATTTCCTATAAAAGAAACAGAAAAAGTTCTTGAAGAAATTCAAACTTCTTCTATTGTAATCTCGGATAGACTTCATAGTTCATTAATAAGTATTTATAGTGGAGGTATAACTTTAACTTATAGAAACAGTAAAAATATAAGAGTATTAAAAACAATTGACGAAAATTATAACTTTTTTTATAAAAATTTGGTAGATTTACCAAAAATATATTTTGATTTAAAAGAAAAAGAATTTGATTTTGAGATTATGTCAAAAAATTTTGATTTGAAAGTATACGAAACCATAAAAAAAATAAAAGAAATTATTCAAAACGTCTTATAATTTGTAGCTTTTCCTCATCGGTAGATAATACTAGTACTATGTTATTATCAGGAGCGTAAACATCTATAGGATAATCGCCTACAGAAATTTCTTGATAAACAGTTTTGTTTTCTATTATATAAAGTTTATTTTCAATATGGGAAATAGCATATAGATATTTCCCGTCAGGGGAAATAGAAATTTCCTTTATAGGGGTTTCATCTAAAATGCTGAAAACTTCTTTTTTTAAAGGGTTAAAATAGTAAATCCCTCCCATTAAAGAATTGGCAACAATATATTCTTTATAGTTGAGTATTGTGTTTGAATAAGCCCCAAGATTCGCAACTTTTTTTTGAGAAATTAAAGCATTTTCATATAATGCTCCATCAAAGTAAGATATAACATACGTTTTTCCATCTTTTTCAAGAATATCTTTAGGGAATCTTATATTTTGATAATTAAAGATATAAGTATTTTTATCTGGATTAAAGAAAAGAAAATTTGTTTGAAATGCTCCATCAATAACATTGTGGAAAAGCGGGATGTAAATTTCACCATTTGCTTTTCTGATTGCAGGAGATCTTACAGGCATATTTGAAACGGATTTTATATTTAAATCCTTATCTAAGATATATACTTTATCTGTTCTAAAAGAAGTTAAATAAATTTTCGAGTTATAATAGAAAATTTTTGTAGGTCGTGAATCAAGACTAATCCTTTTTATAACTGTGTTTTTCGATAATTTCAAAACTTCTGATCTTGAATTGTCAATTATATAAAAATATTCTCCATCATAAACTCCGCCCATTGGAATTACTGCATTTTCATATTTAAAATATTCAAAAGTAAAAAAATCAATAAAATGAACAGTTCCATCATAATCTGAAATAATTGCATAATTATAATTACTTTGAATATGAAAAGCTCGTTTACCAATGTCAAAACTTTTTATAATTGCAAAATAATCACTACAAAAAATCAAAGAAGCAAGTACTAAATAAAAAAACAAAAAAATTTTTTTAATAAATCACACCTCCTAGTTCAACAATTATACTATAAATAATTATTATTACAATCAAAAAACATAATAATTTTAACATACTTTGATAAAAAATCAATAATTTTATGTAAATAATTATTGTAATTAAATGTGAATTGTAGTATAATATGAATACCTTAGGAATAAAAATTTTTTTTATCAATTGACGAGGTGAACAAATGATACTTGTAGCTATTATAGGAGGAAGCGGTTCGGGGAAAACGAGTGTTGCGAAAGAGCTGATTTCCTTTTTTCCATCTAAATCAAATCTTTTAAGTATGGATAATTATTATAAAGACTTACCTTCGGGAGTAGATCCTAGAAATTTTAATTTTGATGATCCAAAAGCTTTTGATTTTGAATTATTTGAAGAAGATTTGAAAAGAATAAAAAGTGGAGAAGACATAAAGCTTCCAAAATATAATATGGTAACTTATAGGAGAGAAACCGGAATAATGATAGATTTTGAAGTTAAAGATTTAATAGTAGTTGAAGGTCTTTTCCTTCTTTATAACAGACACATCTCTGATTTTTTTGATTTTTCAGTTTACATAGACGCTCCTTCTGATGAAAGGCTCATAAGGAGAATAGAAAGAGATACTGTAGAAAGAGGAAGGACTGTAGAAAGCATTTTAACTCAATATAGAAAATACGTCGCACCATCTTTTAAAACGTTTATTGAACCTCAAAAATATTATTGTGACATAGTTTTACCTGAAGGTGTGAGTAATAAAATAGGAATGAACATAATAAAAAATGCGATAGAGAAAATGCTGGAAACAAAACAGGAGGGGATTAGATGAAAAAAATTTTATTATTAAGTCTATTACTTATAATTTCAATTACACTTTTATCTTTTGACGCAGATTTAGTTAAATCACATTATAAAACTTTTATTAACGAATATGAAGAAAACAACCGCGAAGAAGTTTTAAAAGTTTTTTTTGATGAAATGGATAATTTGGGTTTATATAGATTTTATAGAAACAAAATGATAGGAACAGCGGAATTCTCAGATAGACCTACAAGCATTCAGACTTACTTGTCAAGAATACATCAAAATATGAAGTTTAAATCTATAGAAGAAGAAATGGCTTTTTCAGCATTCTTGGTATATGTTCAATCTGAATTGTCAGGAACAAGAATGACATTAGAAAGATTAAGATCAATGCCGGCACATTTTACGACGGTTCAAAAATATATTCAAGAAATGCAAGAAGATTCTTTAACCTATTTAGGGAATGTAATTGCTTATTCTTTAGGGTTAGTAGAAGACTCACCTTATAAAGATATAAAAAAATTTCCAATGAACGCAAAATTAACCAGTCCCTCATGGTATTTATATTTAGATGAACCAAGCGATTTTTTTGATGAGCTTATAAAAGAAAACAAAGAAGAATTTGAAAAAATGATTGAATCACTTTCAAAAACAAGATTAACAGGATCTAAATTAGAATTTGAAATTGATGGTATATCTGAACATTTTTTAACAGACTTAAATTATTATGCTAACTTAAATATAGATAACTTAAGAATTTTTTTTATAGAGGAATCTTCAAAAAAATTCAATTTTTCTTTGTTAAGATTTTTAGTATATTTAATAGCAGGAATAATAGCGTTTATTATTGCAAAAAAATATTTAAAATTTTATATAATAGGTTTATATGGATTAGAAATAATATACTTTTTATTCTTTTTTGATATTTCAAGAGATATAATCAGTTCATTTGTTTATGGAAGTATTATTGTTTTATCAGTTTTTCTATTTGGGATAATTACATTATTAAGAGTTTTTTCAAGGAATAAAAATATTTTACAAAGATTAAGCGATTTATTTGTGTTTTTAGGAATAGTTTTGATTTTAATTTTACCTACGTATCAAATAATCGATTTAACTATGGATAAAACAAATGAATTTAAAAATACTTATTTTGAAAATCAACTTTTAAATGATGCTATAATTTATCAACATGCTAAAGTTAATAGACATATAAATGTTTTGAAATCTCTTTTGGGGACAGAATATTCTGAAATAAATTCTTTTTATTCTGCAAGAACGAGCAGATATATTCAAGATAATATAAATGCAGGAATTTTTGATTCTATAAATATTCAGAATAATAACGTTAGAATTAATTTGAATAGAGATGGTTTGCTTTATTCAAATGTAGATTTTCATAGACAAAGTTTAGAAAATTATTCTGAGAATATAAAAAGAATATTGAGAGCATCAAAATTTAGAGAAGGTTTTATAGAAAATGAAGTTAAAGATATAAAAAAAGAAATTGAAAGTATTTTTAGATATTCAGATTTGGAATTTAGAAAAAAATTTAACGCAGAGTTCGACAAATTTTTTGCAGCAAGTGATTTGCTAGAAGGGTACAAAAATGATTTTGAGAGTTTTAAAAACGATATAGAATATTCTGAAAAAATTCCTTTAAATTTATATAATACAGGACATGGAACAAAAATACTTGTAATATTTTTCTTTTCTTTAATTTTGTTTATAATATTTGAAAATAAAAAATTTAAATTTGTTACATTTATAGGTATGCTATTTGCATCATTTTTGATGTTTATAAAACCGACTTACCTTGACATACTTTCAGAGGTAAGATATCCAATTATTTATTCTTCAGATTACACATCAAGTTTAATTGTAGGTTTAATAATGATAACTTTATCATTAACCATCTATTTCAGAAGGGGAGGTATTAGAAAATGAAAAAGATTTTAACGGTATTATTAGTATTAACTTTTGTTTTAAGTTCTTTTGCTTTTAAGGCAACTATGATCACAGACGTTGGAGGTTTAGGAGACAAATCATTTAATGACGGGACATGGGCAGGAGTAGTTAGAGCAAGAGAAGAATTAGGGATTGATATCGAAATAATTATTTCTACAGAACAAACAGATTATGTTGCGAATTTACAAAGAGCAGCACAAAATTCGGATGTTGTTTTAGCGGTAGGTTTTTTGATGGCAGATGCATTATTCAATGTTGCACCTCAATTTCCTAATGTTAGATTTATAGGTATTGATATAGGTCCATCAGAAGGTCAAACTGTTCCTACAAACATAGCATTATATTTGTTTAAAGAACAGGAAGCAACTTTCTTTACAGGTTATTTAGCTGCTGCGACAACAAGAACAGAAAAAGTTGGATATGTAGGCGGAATGGAAATTCCTCCAGTTATAAGACTTGAAATGGGATACAGAGCAGGTGTTGCAGCGTACAATCAAATCCATAACACTAACGTTCAAGTTTTAAGAAGTTATGCGGGAGCATTTGACAATCCTGCAACTGGAAAAAGAATGGCAGAAGCTCAATTCAATCAAGGTGCAGATATTATTTTCCACGCAGCAGGAGCGACAGGAAATGGTGTAATTGATGCTGCAAGAGAAAAAGGATCATCTTTTTATGGATTATCTCAAAACGCACCTTTAACAGAAATCATTGAAGCTTTCTACAAAAATGATGCAGGTTTTTTTGCTATCGGTGTTGACGTTGATCAAGATTACATGGCTCCAGGATACGTTTTAACTAGTGGTATGAAAAGAGTGGACGAAGCAGCTTTCAGAGGAATAAGTACAGCAAGAAGAGCTAGAGGTTTTGAAACAGGAGTAAATATTCTTGACCTTGCACAGCAGGGTGTAGGTATGTCTCCAATGATGTATACAAAAGGATTAGTTCCAAATAGAGTGTTTGCTGAAATGGAATATTTAGAAAAATTGATAGTAGAAGGAAAACTCGTTATTCCAGAAAATGCTACACAATTAGGAACATTTAATGTATCAGGAATAGTATTTCCGTTCTAATTAAAATTGGGAGATGGGTTTCCCATCTCCCTTTAATATATAAAATTTTAATAAGCTAGTCAGCAGAAAGTTGGAAAGATTAAAAAGAAGTTTCAGTTTTTGAAACCCAGGTTTTTTAATGTAGTGTAACAGCCACGCAACACTATGCACAGCGTTACAGCACTTATGACGACATAAATATTTTTATAGTAGATGTAAGGAAAAATATAAAAACTAAACGTTTATAATGATGAAGGGGTAAATAATGATAAAATAAACGCTCGCAAGAGTTCAAATTTTCTAAAAAACAGATTTCGCTCTGAGATAAAAATGCTAAAAATAGCAAACTCGCTACGCTCAGACATGCTATTTTTTTAACGCATTTTATCATCCGCTCAATTGTTTTTTGAACGAAAATTCTCAATTGTTCGCTACTTTATTTTATCAATATTTACCATCAAAGCATTATAATAAAAAAAATTGTGTCACTTTTAACTTTTCACTATTTAAACGCTTAACCAATTAAACATTAAATGTTTTTCCCGACAAAATAACCAACTTTAAAATCAATATTTACCATCAAAGCATTATAATAAAAAAAATTGTGCCACTTTTAACTTTTCAGAATTTAAACGTTTAACCATTTAACCATTTAACCAATTAAACATTACCAACTTTAAAATTAAAATTTTATATATTAAATACAAAAGATATATGAGGAGGTTTTTTTATGTCGAACAAACCTGAAATTGATTATAAAGAATATGCAGTAGTGATGAAAAATATTGTAAAAAAATTCCCTTCGGTTCTTGCTAATGATAACGTGAATTTAGAAGTAAAAAAAGGTGAAATTCACGCACTTATAGGTGAGAATGGTGCAGGTAAATCTACTTTGATGAATCAACTTTATGGATTATATGATCCAACTTCTGGCGAAATATATATTTCTGGCGAGATGAAAACTTTTAAAGGGCCAAGAGATGCTATAAATGCAGGAATAGGGATGGTTCATCAACATTTTATGCTTGTTGATAATTTAACTGTTGCTGAAAATGTTGTTTTGGGATCAGAAACAAGAAACGGAATATATTTTAATTTAAAACAGGCAAAAAAGAAAGTAAAAGAACTTTCTGAAAAATATGGGTTAAAAGTAGATGTTACAGCTAAAATAGAAGATTTGTCTGTTGGGGCACAACAACGTGTTGAAATAATTAAAACTTTATATAGAGGCGCTCAAATACTTATTTTAGATGAACCTACAGCAGTTTTAACTCCTCAAGAAATAGATGAATTATTTGTGATAATGGAAAAATTGAAAGAAGATGGTAAAACGATTATTTTTATTAGTCATAAACTTCATGAAGTTATGAATGTTTGTGATAAAGTTACAGTAATGAGGATGGGTAAAGTTACTGGTAGTGTTTTCACAAAAGAAACTAACGAAAAGCAACTCGCAAATATGATGGTTGGTAGAGAAGTTGTATTAACGGTTGAGAAAACAGCGAAAAAACCAGGCAAAAAAATTCTTGAAATTGAAAAAATATGGATAAAAGATAATAGACATTTAGAGGCTGTTAAAGGATTAAGTTTTGAAGTTAAAGAAGGTGAAATTTTAGGAGTTGCAGGAGTTGCAGGAAATGGTCAGACTGAACTTGTAGAAGCTTTAACGGGTCTTAGAAAAATAGAAAAGGGACATTATTATTTTAAAGAAGAAGAAGTAACAAAAAATAATGTAAAAGAACTTAGAGAAAAAAATATTACACATATACCGGAAAATCGTCATAAACATGGAATGGTTTTAGAATATCCAAATTATTATAATTTAATTATGGGATCTCATTATAAAGAACCTTTTGCACACAGAGGATTTTTACGTAGAGATAAAATAATGGAAAAAACAAAAAATTTACTAAAAAAATTTGATGTAAGACCTCCTGTAGCAAATTTAGAAACTGGAAATCTTTCTGGGGGAAATCAGCAAAAAGTTGTTATAGCGAGAGAAGTATCGAGTAATCCAGAATTTGTTGTAATAGCACAACCTACTAGAGGACTTGATGTTGGAGCTATTGAATATGTTCATAAAGAAATACTTGGATTGAGAGAAAAGAATATAGGGATTCTTTTAATTTCTATGGAATTGGAAGAAGTATTATCTCTTTCAGATAGAATAATTGTTATGTATGAAGGAAAAATAATGGGAGAATTCAAACCAGAAGATTTATCTATTGGAGAAATAGGTTTGCTAATGGCGGGAAAAACTCTCGAAGAAGTAAAAGTAATTTCAGAAGTAGAAGCACATGCGAGTCATTCAGGGGGTGATGATAAATGAAATTTTTAACAAAAAATAAATTAATGCCTTTTTTAGTGCCTATATTAGCTGTTTTATTTTCATTAATTATTGCCGCTTTAGTAATTTTAATGATAGGTAAAAATCCTTTTAGCGCATATGCAAAATTAATAGAAGGTGCTTTTGTAGGAAAATTTGCGTGGGCAGATAATATCACAAAAATGACGAGTTTACTTTTAACAGGTCTTGCTGTAGGTTTTGGGTTTAGAGCAGGCGTGTTTAATATAGGAGCCGAAGGGCAGATGGCTGTTGGTGGTATGATGGCAGTTATTGTTGGAATAAATATGGGAAATGTTCCTGCGATATTAGCAATTCCAATTACTATGATGGCGGGAATACTAGGTGGAGCAGTTTGGGCATCTATTGCGGGATTTTTAAAAGCAAAAACAGGAGCACATGAAGTTATTACAACTATAATGTTAAACTGGGTAGCCTATCATTTAAGTAATTATTTAGTGTCAAGTCCTTTAGCTGTTGGAGACGGAGTTCCTAAATCTCCTGAAATAGCAAGAAGTGCACAACTGCCTCCGTTGTTAACTGTAGGTGCAGCGTCAGTACCTTCTGGAATAATAATAGCTTTAATAGCTGCGGTTGTTGTATATATAATTTTAGAAAAAACAACTACTGGATATGAAATAAAAGCTGTTGGATACAATCCTTATGCGGCAGAATATGGCGGAATTTCTATAAGTAAAAATATTGTATTAACAATGGCAATATCTGGTGGATTAGCTGGGTTAGCTGGGGCTATGGAAGTAATGTGCGTTTATCATAGAGTCTTTGGAGCTTTTACAGGCGGTAGAGGATTTGACGGTATTACAGTGGCACTTATAGGACAAAATCATCCTCTTGGAATGATTTTTTCATCGTTCTTAATTTCTTCATTAAGGTCAGGTGCGGGAGATATGCAAACAGCAGGTATTCCTGAAGATATTGTAGTATTAATTCAAGGTATTATAATATTCTTTGTAGCGGCTGACAGAATTATAAAAACAATTATTAATAAAACATCTGATAAAATAGCTGCTAAAAAAGGTGGTGAGCAGGTATGACTTGGGTAGAAGCAATTTTCACAGCATTATCCTCCCCATTGTTCTATAAATTAACTATTATGTCTGCTCTTCCTTTAATTTTTGCAGCAATAGGTGGAGTATTCAGTGAAAAAACAGGTGTTACTAATATAGCACTTGAAGGTATTATGAAATTAGGAGCTTTCACTTCTATCGCTTTCGTTTTTATAACAGGAAATGTGTGGATAGGTCTTATGATGGGATTATTTTCGGGATTAATTTTGGCTTTTCTTCATGCATACGTTTCGATAGAATGGAAAGCAAATCAAATAGTTTCTGCTACAGCATTAATTCTAATTGCAGAAGGGTTAGTTGGATTTTTGATGATTCCAATTTTTGGGCAAGAAGGTCAAACTGATTTTGTAGAAAAATTACCTTTGATAAGAATAGAATTCTTACAAAAAATTCCATTTTTAGGAGAAATTATTGGAGAAATAACAATTTTCTTTTATATAGCGGTTGCAGTTATAATAGCATCATGGTTTATAATTTATAAAACTCCTTTAGGTTTGAGAATGAGAGCAGTTGGAGAAAATCCAAGAGCAGCGGACACACTTGGAATTAATGTAAAAGCGATAAGATATTTTGGAGTTTTAATGAGTGGGCTTTTCGCAGCTTTAGGAGGGATTTACATAGCTTTAGGAGATTTAGGGCAATTTCAAGAAGAAATGCCTGCAGGAAGAGGATTTATAGCACTTGCTGCAATGATTTTAGGTAACTGGAGTCCTATTGGAGCGATGTGGGCCGCACTACTTTTTGGAGCAGCAGAAGCTTTAAATATTCAACTTCAAGCTATACTTGATTTACCTTCGGAAATACAGGCGTTGTTGAATCTATTACCATTTATTTTAACAATAGTCGTTGTGGCTGGATTTGTTGGAAAAACAAGATCTCCAGCAGCAAGTGGAAAGCCATACGAAAAAGAATAAAATACTTCGCCTCTTTCACAGAGGCGAATTTTTGTTGGAGTTAATAAAATGTTTGAAGAAATTTATTTTGATAATTATAAAAGTTTAATAGGTGCAGATGAAGCCGGAAGAGGGCCTTTAGTCGGACCTGTATTTGCGTGTGCTGTAAAAATTGAAAACAAGAGAGAATTAGAACTCATAAGTCTTTTAGGGAAAGACTCTAAAAAGCTTACTGAAAAAGATAGAGAAAGAAGATATGATAAAATAACTAAAAATTTTATTTATTCTGTAAAATATAAAGGCTCTGAAGATATAGATTTAAACAATATATTTATTTCTTCTCAAGAAGCTATTAGTGAATCGGTAAAAGATTTGAAACCAAATAAAGAAAATATTTCTTTAATAGATGGAAAAAGTTTTAAATTTAATTTTAACTTTGAGTGTATAATTAAAGGTGATGACAAATCAAGTTTGATAGGAGCAGCATCTATTATAGCAAAAGTTTCAAGAGATAGATATATGATTAAACTTTCTGAAAAATATGAAGGTTATTTTTTTGAAACACACAAAGGATATCCTACTAAAAAACATATTGAAAGAATTAAAGAAAAAGGTATTTTTGAGGAATACAGAATAACTTTTAATCCTGTAAAAAAAATGATTTTAGACGAGGAAATAATTTTAAAAAAAGAATTATTTTCTTTGCAGAGACTTTTAAGAATAGGAGTGTTATAATTGAAAAATGAAATATCTAATAAATTTATAGAATTGATTGAAATAATGGAAAGATTGAGAAGTGAAAACGGATGCGAATGGGATAAGGAACAAACGCATGAATCTTTAAAACCTTATGTAATAGAAGAAGCTTATGAGGTCGTTGAAAGTATTAATTCAGGTCATTATGAAGAATTATCTGATGAACTCGGAGATTTGCTTTTGCAAATAATTTTTCACGCACAAGTTGCAAAAGAAAATGGCGCTTTTGATATGGAAGATGTTTTAGATAAAATTAATGATAAAATGATAAGAAGACATCCGCATGTTTTTGGAGATTCAGAAGGATACTCTTATGAACAATGGGAAAAACTTAAAGCATTAGAAAAAAAAGAAGAAAAATTTTCTAGAATAGGCAAATATAAAAAAGGGTTACCACCTCTTACTCAAATAAGAAGGCTATACGAAAATTCTTTAGCAGTTGGATTTGATCCTTATTATCAAAAAGATTTGATCGAAGAAATGAAAAAAGATTTAGATGAAGGTAATCATTATGAACTTTTAAAAAAACATATGTATTTATTAGTTAAAGAAAAAATAGATGTTGATAGTACACTACAAAAAATTTCTAAAGAATTTCATGAAAAATTTTTAAAGTTAGAAAAAGAATTAGGAAAAAATTTTAATAATAAGAATAATATTGAAAAACAAAAAGTATGGAATAAAATTGAGGAGGGTAATTTATGAAAAAGAGTTTGGTATTGCTATTAGTTATTCTTACCGCATTTACAGTTTTTGCTTATGACAGAACATATCAAGATATCGGTGAAAATATTGTTGCAAAGGTTAACGGCGAAATCATAGAATTGAATCTTTTAAATGCTAGATCTAATTCTGTACAGCTTTTTTCTCAAATAAGAGAAATTAATCAAGATTTTTTTAATCTTTTAATTTATTCTGATGAAGGAAACAAACTTTTAGATTTATATTCTAAAGACGTTTTAGAAAGAATCATAAATCAAATCTTATTTATTCAATTTGTTGAATCAAAAGAAATAGAGATGTCAAGAGAATATTTGAAAGAAATGATATATGATAATGTAGAAAATTTATTTTCTGATCCATCATACACAAAAGATGAACTTGAATATTTTCTTTTATCTCAAGGTTATGAAGACAAAGAGTCATTAAAAGTAGATACGTATTATAAATATTTATATGATAATTCAATTCAAATGCTTTATGAAGTTATAGCATCAGAATATCAGATAAGTGATGAAGAAATAAAAAAAGAATACGATACTAATAAAAATTTATATGTTTCTAAGCCTACTGCTGAAATTAAAATGATTAGATTTTCTAATATAGACGAAGCCTCAAGAACTTATAAAAGAATATTAGATGGATATTATTCTTTTGAAGAAGTATATGCAGAAATTGAAAAAACAGGAGATGCAAATAATTTACCTGTAGAAATAACAGATGAAGAAAGTGAAATTATGCAAATTATAAAAAATAATCCTGTAGGATTTGTTTCAAAGCCAATGGAAGCTGTTAAAGCCGGAGAATCATTTTTCTTTAAAATAGATAAAAAAAATCCTTCAAGACAATTATCTTTTGAAGATGTTAAAATGACTATAACGTATAAATTACAAGATGAAAAAGCAAAGATTTATTTTGAAAACGATTTAGATAAAGATTTTAAAGAATTTAAAAATAATTCTAATGTAATAATAAACACAAAACATTTCATGGAATGAAAATATAGTGAAAAAGCAAAAAGAAGAAAAGAAAAACCTTAAAAAAAGCTTCTGCATTCAATTCCACTCTTTGAGGGGTTAATGTAGTGTAACAGCCACGCCGAACTATGCACGGCGTTACAGCACAGGCAAAAACATTCATCTTTTGCGTTAAACAATGGTTAAACGATGGTTCAACGATTGCTCAACTACCGTTCAACTATCGTTCCCAAAAATGAAGTAGTAAATAATGACAAAATAAATCGCTCACAAGATCAAATTTTCTAAAAAACAAATTTCGCTCTGAGAAAAAATGCTAAAAATAGCAAACTCGCTACGCTCAGACATGCTATTTTCTTACGCATTTTTTCATCCGCTCAATTGTTTTTTATACGAAAATTCTCAATTGCTCGCTACTTTATTTTATTCATATTTACCGTCAATGCATTATAATTAAAAACTGCCAAAAGTATCATTTTAAAATCTTTTTCATTTAAACGCTTATCCAATTAAACATTTTAACTTTTTTTGTTTTACCTAACCAACTTAAAAATCATTTTTTGCCATCAAGGCATTATAAAAATAAATTAATAAAAAGGAGATTAAAAATGGCTAAAATTACAAATGAAATTGTTATGAATAAACTTGAACAAGTTTATGATATAGAATTAGGATTCGATATAGTATCTTTAGGAATGATATATGGAGTAAAAATAGATGAAAACGATAATGTTGAAGTAAGCATGACACTAACAACTCCAATGTGTCCTCTTGCAGGTATGATGGTTGATAGCGCTACAGAAAAAGTTATGGAAATACCAGATGTAGGAGAGGTGAAAGTAGAATTAACTTTTGATCCACCATGGGAACCTTCAATGGCGAAAGATGAAGTAAGAGAAGTTTTAGGAATATGAAATTAGAAGAAATAATAAAAAAAATACGGGAAACGGTAAATGTTCCCCGTATTTCTATTTTAAAGGTATTAAGTCAAATCATGAAAAAAGATTTGATGGAAATAAATTATAATGATTACGAATATAGTGAAGAAATAGTAAAAATTATAGAAAAACATTTTTATGATAATTACCCAATAGAATATATTACAAATGAAGTAAAATTTTTAGACTATGATTATTTTATTGATGAAAGAGTTTTAATACCAAGAATAGAAACAGAAGATCTAGTATTAATTGCTGAAAAAATTATTATTGAAAATAAAATAAATAATGTTTTAGATATAGGTACTGGTTCTGGAGTTATTGCGGTAAGTATGAAGAAAAAATGTCAAAAAATAAATATGTATGCTTCAGATATAAGTGAAAAAGCTTTAGAAGTTGCAAAAATAAACGCATTAAAAAATAAGGTGGAAATAGAATTTTTTTTAGGAAATTCATTAGAGCCAATCATTCCTATAATAGATAAAATTGAAATGATAGTATCTAATCCGCCATATGTAGAATCAAATTATATATCAATAAACCCTTCTTTAAAATATGAGCCTTCAGAAGCATTATTTGCGGGAAAAGATGGCCAAAGTTTTTTTGAAAATTTTATAAAATTTGAAAAATATATTAAAAACAAAATTATTTTATTTGAAACAACACAATTCAATATATTAAAAACTAAGAATATATTGAATCAAATAGGAAAAACAGAAATTTTAAAAGATTCTTTTGGAATAGAAAGATTTATAAAATTAGTGGTATAATAAAAATTGAAAATGATAGAAAAAAAAGAAGTTTTAAATGTTTAATTGGTGAAGCGTCTAAATAGTGAAAAGTGAAATAATACTTTTGGCTCTATGGAGAAAATAGTGGGCAAAAAAATATTGAAAGATAGTAGTTTGTTGAAAAATGTATTGAGTGGATAAATAATCTAAAAACTTTTTAACACTCTCCGCTCTGTCATCTCGAACGACGTTCTATGGAGGAAAGATCTGCATAATTTGGTTTTTTTATTAAATTATTTTAATACATAAAATAGAAACCCGCAGATTTCTCCTCAAAAGAAGAACACTTTTTCGTTCGAAATGATAAATTGCATAAATTTCTTTTCCGAATAATAAGATTCGATTTTTCATAATTGCCCACATATATTTACAGAGAATCATACTTTTGATAGTTTTTTATTATAATGCTTTGATGGTAAATATGGATTTTAAAGTTGGTCGGTTGGTCAGGAAAAACAAAAAACGGGTAAGCGTTTAAACATTTAAAGATTTAAAATGATATTTTTGACAGTTTTTTAATTATAATACTTTGACGGTAAATATGGATGAAATAAAGTAGCGAGCAATTGAGAATTTTCGTCAAAAAAACAATTGAGCGAATCAAAAAATGCGTCAGAAAATAGCATGTCTGAGCGTAGCGAGTTTGCTATTTTCCGTATTTTTTGACCGAGCGAAAGCTGTTTTTTAGAAAATTTGATCTTGTGAGCGATTTATTTTATCCATTGTTTACCCCTTCATTATTATAAGTTTTTAACGCATTTCCTTTCCAACTTTCCAACTAATAATTTTATCCATTGTTTACCCCTTCATTATTATAAGTTTTTAACGCATTTCCTTTCCAACTTTCCAACTAATAATTTTATCCATTGTTTACCCCTTCATTATTCTTAGTTTTTAACGCATTTCCTTTCCAACTTTCCAACTAATAATTTTATCCATTGTTTACCCCTTCATTATTATAAGTTTTTAACGCTTTTTCTTTCCAACTGACGCACAAAAAAATTCATAGAATCAAAAAGAAAACAAAAAGCCCTTTTAAAGGGCTTTTTTAAATACTTAGTTTTTCAAATTGACTGTTATATAAATTATAATAAAATTCTTTTTTTGCAAGAAGCTCATTATGAGTTCCTTTTTCAACAATATCACCATTATCCATTACGAGAATTAAATCAGCATCCCTTATAGTAGATAATCTATGAGCAATAATAAAACTTGTTCTATTTTTCATTAAAGTGTTCATTGCATTTTGAATCTGTATTTCGGTTCTAGTATCTACAGAGCTAGTCGCTTCATCAAGAATCAAAATCCGTGGTTCAGATAATATGGCTCTAGCTATAGTGATAAGTTGCTTTTGACCTTGAGAAATATTAGAGGTTTCTTCGTTAATAATCATATCATAACCATTAGGCAAATTATGAACAAAACTATCAACGTGAGCGGCCTTAGCAGCTTCTATTACTTCTTCATCAGAAGCAGTTAAATTACCATATCTAATATTATTCATTATAGTATCATTATATAACCATGTATCTTGTAAAACCATTCCAAAATTATTTCTTAAATCATTTCTTAAAAATTCTTTTATATTATGGCCATCAATAGTAATTTCGCCTTCATTAACATCATAAAAACGCATTAAAAGTTTAACCATTGTAGTTTTTCCAGCACCAGTGGGACCTACTATAGCAACCTTTTGGCCTTGAGAAATTTTTGCAGAAAAATTATTAATAATAATTTTTTCAGGAGTATAACCAAAATGAATATTTTTAAATTCTACATTTCCATCTATTTTGTTTAATTTTACTGGTTTAGAAATTTCACAAATTTCTTCATTTTCTTCTAAAAATTCAAAAACTCTTTCTGCAGCGGCTGCAGTTTGCTGTAAAATATTTGAAACATTTGCTAATTGCGCAAGTGGTTGAGTGAATGATCTCATATATTGGATAAATGCTTGAATGTCTCCTACAGATATAACACCTTTTGCAGCAAACCAGCCACCGAGAATACTAACAATAACATAACCGACATTTCCGATAAAACTCATCAGAGGCATCATTATACTTGAAAAAAATTGAGATTTCCATGCAGATTTATAAAGAGTTTTATTATATTCATCAAATTTTTCAATGCTTTTCTTCTCTCCATTAAAAGCTTTCATTACTAAATGTCCACCGTACATTTCCTCAATATGTCCATTTACATGTCCAATATAATTCTGTTGTTCTTTAAAGTATTTTTGAGAATGTTTTATAATAAAAGTGACAAGTTTTAAAGATATTGGCATTATCAAAATTGCAGCTAAAGTCATTTGCCAACTTATGGTCAACATCATAATAAGAATTCCTACAACAGTAGTTAAAGAGGTTATTATTTGAGAAAAACCTTGACTTAAAGTTTGATTAATAGTTTCAACGTCATTAGTAAATCTAGATAAAATTTCGCCATGATTAGTTTCATCAAAATATCTGAAAGGCATCATATTTATTTTTTTGGATAAACTTTTTCTGAAATTGTAACTAATTTGAACAGAAATTTTAGACATTATAAAATTTTGAATATAAGAAAAAATAGAACTTGCCAGATATAAGCAAAGAAGTATTGCAAGAGTTTTTGAAATATATGAAAAATCAATACCAGAGTCTGTTCCCGAAACTATACCTACAACACCTTCAAAAATTCTAGTGGTAACTCTTCCTAAAATTTTAGGGCCTATAATCATAAAAAGAGAGCTTCCAATTGCAAAGCTTAAAACAATTATTAAGGATACTTTATATTCTGATAAAATAACAAGAAGTTTTTTCATAGTCTGTTTAAAATTTTTAGCTTTTTCAGGAGGTCTTCCTATAGGGCCTCTTGATCCTGGGCCAACGGTAGTTCTTTTACTATTGAATTCTTTTTTTTGATTACTCATGCTAATTCCTCCTTTGAAAGCTGAGAAAAAGCTATTTCTCTATAAACAGAACATTTTTCTAACAATTCTTTGTGAGAGCCTTTACCCACAATTTTTCCTTCATCAAGAACCAAAATTTGATCGGCATCGAAAATTGTAGAAATTCTTTGCGCAACAATTATTACAGTTGAATTTTTTGTGTAAGGTTTTAATTGTCTTCTTAAAGCAACATCGGTTTTAAAATCAAGTGCAGAAAAGCTATCATCAAAAATATAAATATCACAATTTTTTGCAAGAGCTCTTGCTATAGAGAGTCTTTGTTTTTGTCCACCTGAAACATTAGCACCACCTTGAGAAATAATGTGTTGAAATTTTTCATTTTTTTCATTTATAAAATCTAAAGCTTGAGATATTTCAGTTATTTTTTTAAGATCCTCATCAGAAATATTTTCATTACCATATTTCATGTTGCTTTCTATAGTACCGCTGAATAAAATATTTTTTTGAGGGACATAACCAATTTTATTTCTTAAATCTTCTTGAGTGACAGATCTTACATCAATACCATTTACTAAAATTTGACCTTGCGTGACATCATAAAATCTTGGAATTAAATTTACGAGAGTAGATTTTCCGGAACCTGTAGAACCAATAATAGCAGTAGTTTTTCCAGGAACAGCTTTAAAATTTATATTTTTTAACATGTTTTCTTCGGCACTACCATACTTAAAAGAAACATTTTTAAATTCAACAACGCCAGAATTATTTTTGTCGAAAGATTCAGTATTTTCAGGATCTTTTATCGTGACTTCCGTTTCTAAAACTTCTGAAATTCTTTGAGCAGAAACAGAAGCTCTTGGAACCATAACAAACATAAAAGAAAGCATTAAAAATGAGAATATAATTTGCATTGCATATTGCATAAAAGCCATCATATCTCCAACTTGCATATTTGATTCGGCAATTTGATGAGAACCAACCCAAATAATTAAAAGAGTAGTTCCATTCATTATAAACATAATAACAGGCATTAAAAAAGCCATCACTTTATTTATAAAAAAAGTTGTTTTTGTTAAATCTGAATTAACTATATCAAAACGTTTTTTTTCATATTCTTGAGTATTAAAAGCTCTTACAACCATCATTCCGGAAAGATTTTCTCTTGTAACTAGATTTAATTTATCCAGAAGTTTTTGAATAAGTTTGAATTTTGGAATAGCAATTGTAAAAACTAATATCATTATACCCGATAATACTATAACAGCAAGAGCTATAATCCATGACATAGAAGAACTTTTTTCTAAAGCATGTAAAATACCCCCTACTCCAAGTATAGGAGCATAAAAAGACATTCTTATTATAAAAACAAGAACATTTTGAATTTGTGTAATATCGTTTGTAGTTCGAGTTATTAATGAAGAAGTTGAAAATTTATCAAATTCAGTATTTGAAAAACTTTCAATTTTTTTAAACAGTTGCTCTCTAAGGTTTCTTGCAAGACCAGCAGCAGTTTTTGAAGCTAAGAACCCTACGCTTATAGTACAAACAGCTGCTACTAAAGCTATCAGTAACATAAAAAAACCTGTTTTTAAAATATAATTTGTTTGTATTTTTTCAGTTTTCAGGCCTATTATGTCATATTCACTTTTTAAAAAAGTAATTGAAGCCTGATATTTTATTGAAGAATCTATTTTGGTGATTTTTTCATAAAAAGATTCGATAAAAATATCTTTTTGATTTTCGGGTAAAATAGAAATCATTTTAAAAAAACTCTCAACATCTTCAAATTCATTATTTTCAATATTTTCTAAAGAAAATAAAATAAAAAGAAATTCTGAAAAAACATCATCAAGTTCCATCTCTATGTTTTTACTTACTTTTTTTAAAACATATATATTTTCTTTTTCTAAAATAGGAAAATCTTTTAAATAAGAATCAAAATCTTGATTATTTTTTTCAATTAAAATATAATTTTCTTTTATTAAGCTTAATGAAGAATCATCAGCAAACAAAAAAATTTTTTCCAACTGTTTCTGAGTGATAGCTATAGGAACAGTATTTTCAAAACCTGATTGTTGAATACCAACATTAACAATTTTTGACATATAATCAGGAAGCGATAACTCGCTCATTGCTTGTATAAAAAGAAGAATAACAGCAAATATAATAGCAAAGATGAAAGGTTTTAAAAATTTTATAAGTTTTATCATGTTTTGTACTCCTTGAATATTTTATCTAGGGTTGTTAAACCCGAAAGAATTTTTTCTAAATCATCCGGATCAACTTTTTTTAGAATTTCTTGAAAAATTTTTTCTATTTCTGTTCTATTAGATAAAGCATTTTTTTTAAATTTTTCAGTTAATTTTACGTATACAACTCTTCTGTCTTTATCACTCCTTTCTCTTTCGATAATACCAAGTTTTTCAACTCTATCAACAATACCAGAAATAGTACTATTTGAAAGCCCCATTTTTTTGCTTAAATCCGACATTTTTAATCCAAGGTCATGGTTCTCGTGGGCTAAAATACCTACAAGAACACTTTGAGAAGCAGTTAAACCCATGCTTTCAAAATGATTTGTAATGGTCTTTTTTATAGAATCCATAATACTTTTAAGAGTTCTTACAATTTGAATGTTTTTATTTAAATTATTCAATATTTATCCGCCTTTTGATAATATTTCGCATAATAATATTTCGCGTCCGAAATATTATTATACGAAATATTATTATATCAAAAATAAAAAAAATTGTCAATAAAAAATACATAACAACAATTTCTTCATTAACATTTACTATGTTTGTGAATACTAGTTTTCTGAAAACTATAGCGTAAAAACTATTAGAAGATCAAGTTTTTTTCATTCTTTATACAGCAATTTTTTTAAAAATTCAAAATATTCAATAGACTCTTTTTCAGCTTTTTTTACAATATCAATAACTTCTTCAAGGCTTTTTTCTTTCATAATATTTATATAACTATTATAATATCCTTCTAAAAAATAAATTATTAATTTTATAGCTTTTATTGGATCGACATCATTCTTAAATTTACTCTTATCAACAGTATTAAAAATTTTTTCATACTGATTTTCATATAAATGTTGATATTTTTTTGTAATAGCATTTTTTAAAATTTTAGGAGCATTAAAATAAGAATCATAAATAATAGAATATAAATAAGGTTCTTCAATAGAAACCTCTAATTTTATATTTCCATACTGTATTATCATTTCAAAAATATCTGTAGAAGGATTTGGAAGTTTTTGCTGCATTTTTTGTAATAAAAATGTAACCGCATACTCGAAAACATATAAATACAAATTTTTTTTATTTCCAAAATAATGAAAAAGAATGCCCTTAGAAATTTCGGCATTTGCAACTATATTATTTGTAGAAGCTTTATCGTAATTATTTATTGCAAATTCTTTTATACACGCATTTAAAATACGCTTTTTCTTTTCTTCAGGAAGGCTTTCAAATTTTTCAAACATATTTTATTCACTCCAATCACATAAAGCTGCCATTTAACAGGCAGCTTATACTTTCAAATCTTTTTTAGAATATTTTATATAAGAGATAGAAATACATACAATTATAATTATAACACTTAAAAGCAGATAAAATCCAGATATTTTTTCATTTCTAATTATAGTCAAACCATCAAAATACCTAAAAGGTGAAAAATATTTAAGGAATTCTAACTTTTCGTTTAGTGAAGCTACGATCGATAAAAAATAAGTGCCTAAAACTATTCCTAATGAAACCGGTAAAGCTTGTTTAGCCTTTTTTAAAAATATTGAAACAACGAAACCTAAACAAAAATATAAAATATTAGCTATTAAAAGACTAATCCATAAAAGAATTAAAACGCTTAAATTAAAATCACTAGATGTAAATAATTTAAAACTTAATATTGAAAATAATATACCTAAAATATTAAAAATAATTATTTGTAAAAAACCAGAAAAAAGTTTTGAAGTTAAAATATAGTCTCTTGTTATAGGTTTGGAATATAAAAATTCTATAGTTTTATCTCCATTTTCTTTTGATAATATGTTTGAGCCTAAAAGAATATATTGAATAGCAGCAAATAAAAACACATATTGAAAAATATAAGAAAAATAATCCATAGAATCACTAAAATTGACATTACTCATATTAAAAGCCTTCATCATTTCTTCTGGAAAACTTTCCATCAAAGTGGTTAATGATTCTGCGTCTTTTGAAAAAGAACTGAACATCGACATAGATAAAAACAACAGAGCAATTAAAGCAATTGTCCAAATTATAAAAGATTTTTTATTAAAACTAATTTCTCTAAAAAATAATAACATTATTTTTCACCTTCTTTATAATAATTCATGAATATTTCTTCTAAAGTTGGATCTTCAATCCAAATATTATCAACTTCTAATGAAGAAATATTTTTAACAATTTTATTTAAATCTCCTGAATATAAGAACTCAATCATACCATTATTTTTCACAAAATTTGTCATTTCTCCATCATCTAATTTAAAGTCATAATTCTTATTCTTTAATTCCAATTTTATCTTTTTATAGCGATCATCCTGAAGATTTTCCACTTGTTCAACTTTTAAAATACGGCCATCTTTTATAATTCCAACTCTATCGCACATTTTTTGAACCTCTGTAAGAATATGAGAAGAAAAAAATATCGTTACACCTTTTTTATTTTCTTCTTTTAACAAATTAAAAAACTTATTCTGCATTAAAGGATCTAACCCACTTGTAGGTTCATCTAAAATTAAAAGATCAGGACTATGAAGCAAACTTTGAATAATAGCAATTTTCTTTTTATTTCCTAAAGAAAGCTCATCAATAGTTTTGTTTTTATCTACTAAAAAATAGTCGCATAACTCATTAATTTTTTTCGAGCAATCTTTTTTATAATATTTTGCAGAATATTTTAAAAGCTCAAAAACTTTCATATCGTCATAATAATTAACTTCCGAAGGTAAATAACCTACATTTTTTTTAATTTCAGAAGAATTTTTTTGACAATCTAATCCAAAAATCGAAGCACTACCAGAATTTGCAAAAATATAATTCATCAATGTTCTTATAGTAGTTGATTTTCCAGCTCCATTTGGTCCAATAAAACCAAATATCTCTCCCTCTTTAAAATAAGATTATTTAACTAAATCAAGCTTATTCTTAGAAATTCAAAAAACATAATTTTGTTGTAAATATTATCTTTTTCTTCAAATTAAGCTGTTTTTTAAAAATTTGTTTA
>Ga0334890_1001058_pt1 | contig 40741 bp, 36 predicted proteins | sample GraSluR1_MG_3_FD_207220 | JGI IMG/M metagenome (GOLD analysis project Ga0334890, IMG submission 207220) | Sludge microbial communities from methane-producing bioreactor in Wageningen University, Netherlands - Granular Sludge_31_08-R1 | ecosystem: Engineered > Bioreactor > Anaerobic >... | reverse complement strand
CATTCTAATCCTGCGGTTCTTTTTGTTTTTCTCTCACAGCCATCTGCTTCTGCAACACCACAACACCAACAACTAAATAACATCTGTGTTTATCCGTGTGTATCTGTGGTTCATTCTAATCCTGCGGTTCTTTTTGTTTTTCTCTCACAGCCATCTGCTTCTGCAACACCACAAACACCAACAACTAAATAACATCTGTGTTTATCCGTGTGTATCTGTGGTTCATTCTAATCCTGCGGTTCTTTTTGTTTTTCTCTCACAGCCATCTGCTTCTGCAACACCACAAACACCAACAACTAAATAACATCTGTGTTTATCCGTGTGTATCTGTGGTTCATTCCAGGCCTGCGGGCCCTTTTTTGTTAACCACGGATAGACACTTTTCTAATTAGTAATTAAATATAATCTGTGTTCATCCGTGTGTATCTGTGGTTTATTGTGTCCGTGGTTCATTTATTCTATGGTTAATTCCAATTCTAAGAATTCACAATTGCATCAAGTACCCTGTCGGCTCCTTTTTTCATAAGCTGCCGGGCCAGCTGTCGCCCCATTTTTTCCGCTTCATCTCTACTGCCTTCACAATTGCCGCGGAAAACTTCTGTACCGTCCAGAGATGCCACCAGGCCCTGCAGGACTATTCTGTCCCCTTGAAGTTCCGCCACAGAAGCAACCGGCACTTGACAGCCTCCCTGCAATTCGTTCAAAAAAGATCTCTCAGCCATTGTACTGAACTGTACGGAACTGTCATTAATTCTATTCAGCAGTGACAAGACATCCTGATCGTCTTCTCTGGCTTCTACGGCAATAACTCCCTGTCCCACTGCAGGCATCATAATATCAGTTGGTAAATAATCGCTTATCTCGTCTTCCAGTCCCAACCGCTTTACTCCCGCATAGGCCAGTATAATTCCATCGAGATCCTCTTCTTTCATTTTCCTGATACGGGTTTCTACATTGCCCCGTATATCCCTGATAGAAATATCAGGGCGTGTGGCCTTGACCTGTGCCATCCGGCGCAGGCTCGAAGTTCCGATGAAGGCTCCAGGCGGCAAGTCTTGAAAGCGATAGTTCTTATGCGATATTAAAACATCCCGGGGATCTTCTCTTTTCAGCACAGCTCCTATTAAGAGCCCTTTTTCTATTTCTGAAGGCAGATCCTTCATACTGTGAGCAGCCAGGTCGATATTTCCTGCCAGCAGCTGGATTTCTATTTCCTTGGTAAAAAGGCCCTTATCTCCAATTTTAGAAAGGGCTACATCGAGAATCTTATCCCCTTTGGTCTTGATTATTTTTATCTCGATTTCCAATTCAGGAATCAGTTTTTTAAGCTCCACGGCCAGATATTCTGACTGCCAGAGCGCCAGTTTACTACCCCTGCTGCCTATTATTATTCGTTTCATATTTTTCATGCTCCTTATAATCTATCTGCAGGGCAAAAAACTTTTTAAACACTTCTGCGTACAGGTGTCCCTGCTCGCTGCATGCCATCTCTTTAAGATTTACGATGGGAAAGTGCAAAAGCTGGTTTACTATTGAATTAGCCATTGATTCGATAATCTTTTCTTCTCTTTCTGATACCTTGCCCAGACGATTAAGAGCTCTGTTTATCTCGTTCTTTTTGATGCTGTCTCCCCATGATTTTATAGCAGTAATTACAGGTACTACATAAAGACTGGCCAACCATTCATTGAATTTTGCCAATTCCTCTGTTATTAATTTTTCCGCCTCGGCAACCGCTTTTTGCCTCTCCATATAATTGGCATCCACTACATTCTCCAAATCATCAATATCGTAAATAAACACCCCGTCAATGTCCTGCAGCTCAGGAGCAATGTCTCTGGGCACTGCAATATCTATCATAATAATCTCCCGTCCGTTACGGGCTTCCAGAACTTTACGGCAATTATCCTCACGAATCACATAATGCTCAGCAGCGGTACAACTGATAAGGATATCGGCACATTCCAGCTCAGTTGCCAGTTTATCAAAGCGAACTGCCCGGCCCTCAAACTTCTCCGCCATAGTCACTGCCTTTTCGTAGGAACGATTGGAGACAATTACGGACTGAACCCCATTTGTCATCAAATACCTGGTAGTGAGCTCGCTCATTTCTCCGGCACCAATTATCATTACCGTTTTTTCTGTTAGTTCCCCTAATATGTCACGAGCCAGCTCAACTGCTGCATGACTTATAGAAAACTGCTGGCGGTCAATATCCGTATTGGTGCGAACCTTTTTCCCAACATGAATTGCCTTCTGAAAAAGGGCATTTAACACCCCATCCGAAGCCCCGGCATCCATGGCTTTTTGGTGAGCCTCTTTGACCTGCCCCAGTATCTGAGGTTCACCAATTATCATGGAATCCAACCCCGAAGCCACCTGGAACAGGTGCAATATGGCATCATAACAATTGGGCTGATAAAAATAATCCCGGAAATGTTCATAATCTATTCCTGAATAATCAGCCAGAAAATCCCGTAATACTACCATGCCTTTTTCAATATCCCTGGCGGTAGCATAAACTTCGGTGCGGTTGCATGTGGTCAATATCACTGCACCTTCAACAATCTCATTACTTTTGAAATAATCGTAAGCATAATCCATTTTGGTCCCGCAAACAGAAAATTGTTCGCGCACTTCAACAGGGGCTGTCCGATGATTTAATCCTGCCAGGAGGATATACATTGTTCAATCCGCTCCCTTACCTTGTCTCTTTCGCCTGTTTTTATCAAGTCCAGTATATCTGAATAAACCATGGCTTCAAAAATTCTCTTGCGTTTCTCAATATCTGGAATCGTCTTCTTGATCTCTTCCCTTGCTTCACCTAAAATATCAACAAATTCTCCATATTCATTCCCAATAATCTTCTCCAGATCCTGACGAAGCTTTCGGGCCAGCATGGGGCTTTTGCCTCCTGTGGATATTGCCAGGGCCAGAGAGTTGCGCCTGATTATTGAAGGAACATAAAAATCACAATTTGGCGGGTCATCCACTGCGTTCACCAGAATGCCCCGCTGGCGGCAAAGCCTGGCCACTCTATGGTTAAGCTCATTATTGTCGGTAGCAGCAAAAACTATATAACTCCCGTCCAAATCATCTTCCTGAAATAGCCTCTGCTGCAGGCTGAGAACACCTTCCCTGCCCCAGGCCATAATCTTTTCTTCAAAACGTGGACTGACTACTTTAATTAAAGGTTCATAATCCAGCAGATCCTCTATTTTACGCTCGGCAACCTTTCCTCCGCCTATTATTAAACATTGTTTTCCTTTTAGATTAAGGTAGATTGGAAATAATTTCGCCATAAGAACTCCCAAAAATAATTTTTAGTGTTTAATCTCAATTTTGAGTTAATGTAGAGAAGCTTATGCTTCTCACAAAATATATGCATATATTCCAAAACAAAGTAAGGCAACTTCAAATTTAAAAAAATTATTGCAGCCTTGTTCATTTTTTACAGGTAATTGCATATACTCTTTTTAGTATATCCTACCGTCAAGATACATCCAGATCGCAATTTATACCAGTCCATAGAGGCCTATGAAAAAAAAAGGTCTGAAATCAGACCTGTCTATTTCTCTTTTTTCTCTTCAAGTTCCTCAAAATCCTCTTCTTTTGCTTTTTTGAAATTCTGTAGTGCCTTTCCCACAGATTGTCCTACCTGTGGTAGTTTTCCTGGTCCCACGATGATAAGCACAATAGCCAGAATGAGTAAAAGTTCCCATGGCCCAAAGTTGCCAATTAGCCCAAACAAATTATTCCCTCCTTTGATTAAGTCTGTAACGCCGCAGATACAATTAACTAAACGCCAATATTAAGAACGTATAATAAATCTTTCAAACCATTTTATTACTGTCGGACAATAACGGGCAGATGCCTTATACATACTGATATTATGACAAAAAGCTATACTTTTGTAAAGAAGAACAAAAACCCAAAATATTAAGTTTAGAGAGTCCGTTTTATGCAATCCAGCCTTCTACTTTTCTTCATCACTGATATTTTTATCCTTTTCCTGATTCATGCGGTCTTTTTTCTTCCTTTTTGCTTCCCTCTCCTTTCCTGGCCGGGCCATTTTGGATACTATGATACTGACTTCATAAAGCAGGTACACTGGTCCTGCCATCATCATCTGGGATATGGGATCAGGACCAGGTGTAAGGGCTGCTGCCAGTATGACTATTATAAGCAGAGCATATTTTCTGTTTTTGGATAACATTTCTGGACGAATAATACCAATTTTAGTCAAGAAAAAAACAAATATCGGAAGCTCAAACACAATGCCAAAAGGTATGGTAAATGCCAGAATAAATGAAACATACTGGTCAACCTTGAACATTGTTTCCAGAGAACCGGCAATATAGATAAAAAACTTCAGAACCAGCGGCAGGATGCCAAAATAAGAAAATACAACTCCTACCACAAAAAGAAGAATACTTGTCGGCAAAATAACATATACATACTTTCTTTCACTGGGATAGAGAGCAGGTTTGAAAAATCTCCAGATTGACCAGATTACAATCGGAAATGCAATAGCAAAACCTGAATAAAAAGCCAGTTTCAATTTGACAAAAAATGCTTCAGTAACACCGGTTACTATAAGTTGTTCATCCAGCATCGTCAATGGTGAGGTAACAAAGGCCAGAATCTGTTCATTAAAGGCAAAACAGGCAACCGCTGCCACAATAACCGCAATTGAACTGATAATCATTGATTTGCGCAGTTCTTCCAGGTGTTCAATTATCGTTTGCTTCTCTTCCGGTGACATATCGCTAAAGCCCACGGGGTTCCTCCAATCTGCTAAAATTCTCTATCCAGTATAAAATCACTGATATTTAAAAAAGCCTCTTTTGCCTCTCCATCAGGTACCATATCCAAACATTTCTCGGCTTTTCTGGCAAAATGCTGGCTTACATGGTAAGCATATTCTATACCATCAGAATTCACAACTATATCAATTATATGTTCGGCATCAGTTTTACAGGCTTCAGGGGAAGACAAGAGAACTGCCAATTCCTCCTTTTCCGGGGCACACCTCAAAGCATACCAGGCAGGCAGAGTGATTACTCCCTGTCTGATATCACTTCCAGTTGGTTTACCCAGGGCTTGTTCATCAGCCACAAAATCAAGTATATCATCAGTTATCTGAAAAGCCATACCCAAATAATATCCGTAGTTTTTCACTGCCCTTACTTCGTCTTCATCAGCATTGCTCACCATAGCTCCCAACTGGCAGCTTACCGAAATAAGCAAGGCTGTTTTGCGTTCAATTCGCCGCAAATAGTTTTTCAATCCCAAATTCACATTATAAGCACTCATCATTTGTATTATTTCGCCTTCACAGATATCCATACTGGCATCTGCCAGCACATCTACTATGTCGCTTCTTTGATATCCGGCTACCAGGGCGAGTGAGCGAGCCAGGATATAGTTGCCTGCATAAATAGACATACGGTTTCCCCATGCTCTTTTTACAGTATCTGTTCCCCGGCGGGTTAGTGAATTATCTATTACGTCATCATGTACCAGACTGGCCATGTGTATAAGCTCCAGGGCAACAGCCAATGGTACAACATGTCCCAGATCTTTTTGATAAACTCTGGCTGCGAGCAGGGCAAATGCAGGTCTCAGTCGTTTCCCTCCAGCCGCAATGAGATGAGTTGAAGCCTTTCTCAACAAATCCAGTCTGGTATTAATATTTTTGCTTAGTTCGGCCTCAACGATTTCCAATTCCTCTGAAACGGGGCCAAATAATTCAATTTTTGGCATTGTTCTCCCCTTATAAGCGCATTATGTTTATTATATAGCCTGTTCTCCTTAATTCCAACAAATTCTTGAAAATAATTGAATGGGTCTCAGTCATAGCGTTTAAATATATTGTGTTCTATATGCATAGCATCCATAACCTTCCCCACGACAAAATCCACTATATCGTCGATATTTTGCGGTTGAGTATAAAAAGCGGGCATAGCAGGCACTATATGAACTCCCATTTCCGATAGAAAAAGCATGTTTTTAAGATGCAGCGTACTCAAGGGTGTCTCCCGGGGAACCGTAATCAATGGCCGCTTTTCCTTGAGCATGACATCAGCAGCCCTTTCCAGCAGACTCCGGGAACTGCCGTTGGCAATTGCTGAAACAGTAGCCATAGTACAAGGTATTACCACCATGCCATCGCTAATAAATGATCCACTGGCCAGTGCTGCAGCTATATCCGAATTATCATAATAATGAAGATTGTCTTTTGCAAAATACCGGCGGAAAGCTGCTTCCCGGGAATCAGCAAAGTTCCAGTTAAGCTCATGCTCGATAACAATACAGGCTGCTTCACTGACAATAAGGTGAACTTCATAATCTCTGTCAAGCAGTTCAGTAATCAATCGCAGACCATAAATAATACCACTGGCACCTGTCAGGGCTACAATATACTTCTTCAAGAGATCCTCACCACCCCTTTGGGTTAATTAGTAATTAATAATTAGTAATTAGTAATTTTTGGGACCTGCGGTCCTTTTTTTAATAACCACGGATGAAACACAGATATACACGGATTTTTTTCTTTTCTGTTTTATGACCCTGCGGGTCTTTTTTTTGAGCTCGCTTTGCTCGCTCGTTTTTGGCTTATTAAGCACTTACTGGTTTTTTTCTCACAACCGTTATACTCTGCAACTCCAAAACCAACAACTAAAAATATCTGTGTTCATCCGTGTATATCCGTGGTTCACTCCAGGCCTGCGGGTCTTTTTTCCTCACAGCCATCAGACTTTGCATCACCACAAACACCAACAACTAAATATCATCTGTGTTCATCCGTGTTCATCTGTGGTTTATTCCACACCTGCGGGTCTTTCTTTCTCACAGCCATCAGACTCTGCAACACCACAAACATCAACAACAAAAACATCTGTGTTCATCCGTGTATATCCGTGGTTTATTCCAGGCCTACAGGTCTACAGGAATATATCCAGCAGGCTGGCTGCGAAAATAATTAGACCTACATAGTGATTAATTTTAAATGAAGCAAAATTGACTCGGCCTAGTTCACCGGGCCTGACAATCCAATGTTCATATATCAAGACTACGGCTGCAAAACTTACTCCCGTATAATACCAGTAATCCAAACCCATAATCAAGCCATTTAAAATAAGAAAGAGGACAGTAAAAAAATGAAAGACAGCGGAAAATACTAAAGCTCCCTTTTCCCCAAAACGAGAGGGAATGGAGTATAAGTTATGCTCACGGTCAAACTCAATGTCCTGGCAGGCATACATGGTATCAAATCCAGCAATCCAGCAGGCTACAGCCATTCCCAAAACAAAAGGTTCCCAGTCAAAGGTACCGGTGACGGCAATCCAGGCACCCACCGGGCCAATTCCGATAGCCATTCCCAGGATTAAATGACACCACCAGGTAAAGCGCTTGGTATATGAATACAACCACAGAACCACTACTGCCAGTGGTGCCAATTTCAGACAGAGGGGATTCAACTGGGCAGCCGAATAAAAAAGAAGAGCAAAAAAAATAAAGACCGCGAACCATACTCCCTTTACCGGCAGCCTTTCTTCCGCCATTACCCAGTCAGATGTTCTGGGATTGGCCCGGTCAATCCTGCGGTCAATCAGGCGATTCAGACAAAGAGCAGAAGTCCTGGCACTTACCATAGCTACTGTTATCCAGGCAAACTGTTCAAGTGTGGGCAGCCCTCCGGCTGCCAGAAAAGCACCCAGGTAAGCAAAAGGTAAGCCAAACAAGGTATGTCCGAAGTCAACCATATTCAGAAAATCCTTAACTTTACTCAATTCCGTATTCACTCCACTTGCTGTTTACCAGTTCAATGATGTCAGCGGTCATTTCTATGTCCTTGGGCCATTCGCGATCATGTCCCTCAGCAGGCCATTTTTTTGTTGCATCAAAACCCATTTTCGAACCATATAAGGGAAGGGGAGCCGAATGGTCAAGAACATCCAGGGGGCCATCAATTATCATGGTATCCCTGCGCGGATCCACATTGTTGAATACCTTCCACATCACTTCAGATACATTTTGCACATTTACATTCTCATCTACAACCACGATAAATTTGGCAAACATCATTTGTCCCATTCCCCAGAGAGAACTCATTATCTTCCTGGCATGTCCGGGAAACGACTTTTTAATGGATAAGAGAACACAATTGTGGAATACTCCTTCCATAGGCAAATGCATGTCCACTATTTCAGGTAATTGAAATTTTAAAAGGGGCAGAAAAATACGTTCTGTAGCCAGGGCCAGATAACAATCCTCCTGCGGTGGTTTGCCCACTATGGTGCTCGGGTATATGGCATTTTTCCTGTGGGTAATACAGTTTACATGAAATACCGGATATTCACCGGCAAGGGAATAATAACCCGTATGGTCGCCAAAGGGTCCTTCTATTCTGCGTTCGTCGAGATCAACGTAACCCTCCAGTACTATCTCCGCATCAGCAGGCACTTCCAGGTCAACGGTCTTGCACTTGATCAGTTCCACAGGCTTCTTTCTCAGGAAACCGGCAAATATAAGTTCATCTATGTCTTTGGGCAGAGGAGCAGTTGCCGAATAGGCAATAGCCGGATCTCCCCCCAGGGCTACCGCTACTTCCATAGTCCTGCCCAATTCCCGGCTTTTGCGGTAGTTTTCTGCGCCATCATGGTGCAAATGCCAGTGCATTCCAGTTGTCCGTTCATCAAAAACCTGTAAACGATACATGCCTACGTTTCTTTTTCCTGTTTTTGGATCTCTGGTATAAACCTGGGGCAGAGTAATAAAGCGTCCGGCATCTTCCGGCCAGCATTTAAGCACCGGAAGCTTGAAAAGAGAAGGTGACATATCAATCACTTCCTGGCAGGGAGCATTCTTGACCATACGCGGCATAAATGAAGACAACTGAGCCAGCTTGGGTAATAGTTTGACTTTGTCGAGTATCGAGTGGGGAACATTATCGGCAATCTCCATAATATCCATTATCTCCCGGGCAATATCGTCCAGCCTTTCCACCTGAAGACTCATAGCCATTCTCTTTTCACTGCCATAAGCATTCATAAGCACCGGCATATCTGAACCTTTTACCTTTTCAAACAAGAGAGCAGGTCCATCGGCCTTGCTTACCCTATCGGTAATTTCCGTAATTTCCAGTTCCCAATCCACTTCGGTTTTTATTCGTTTGAGTTCTCCCGTGGCCTCAAGTCGCTCAATAAATTCATGTAAATCTTTATATGCCACTTTCATGCTCCCTTCGGTCGCAAATTTTTAATCTTAAACTGTCTGTCCGATTAAAAAGGAAAACCTCAGTTTTCCTTCCTTTAATTATTAATTATTAATTATTAATTACTATACCGCCGCCACTTTGTCCACCTGGCATATACAGGCATGCAATTCCTTTATAGCCTTTTCCAGAGTACTATTTCTGTGACTTCTTTGCTGATTCAGGTCTCTAAACAAGCCCTGGCTTTCATGAATATATGCCTGAGCTTCGTCTCTGCAATTGCCATAAGCCGACAGCTCAATTCCCATTCCCAGTTTCGTGCCCATTATTCTGAATAATTCCTGCTCTTCTTCCTTCAGACCAGCCAGCTCAGCGGCTGTATAAAAAGCCAGCTCATAAATCGGTGCTCTTGTTTTAAGCAATATCTGCTCATATTCAGCATTTAGTTTATGTTCCATTACCATCCCTTCATTAATAGAACACATCATATCGGCAACATCCTTTAGAAATCGAACTGCCTCAGCCTCAAACAACAGCTTGAGAACACGACCGGATACATAGTCGCCTATGAGTATACCAAACTGTAATTCCTGATCATATTTTTGTCCTTCTTCATCATCCTGTACTGTGGCATGAATACTGTAAGCAAAAAAAATAGTCTGAAAAATATTGGTCATAGCAATGGAAATCTCTTTATTGATACCCAGATATTTATAAACACTCAATACCAGAGCCGGCATGGTATTCCAGGTAATATCATCATCGATCCTGTCAAGATAAACGTATATATCATCCCACCAGGGTAAAAGGCTTTTTTTAAAGTGTTTTGTTAAATCAGGGAGTTCAATATCCAAATCCCTGGTAAAATCAAAATTCATCTAATAATATCCTCCCAAATTGGCATTCAAAATAAATAACCCATAGTATATATAGTATTTCTGCTCGCAAAGCAATTTACTTATTAAGTTGAGAAGGTAAAGTGCAAGGCATTGGAAGCGTATCAGCCTTAAGCTTACGACTCAGAGCATCATCCAATCCCCAGGAGCTTTAACTTAAATTAAGGATACAGAAATCTTTTTCTCATTACCCTTATTTATTATATAGGAAAAGTATCAATAGAAGAAAGCTAAAACTTTAAATATTGAATATTCAGAATTTAAGTTCTAATTAAAATCAATTCCATCCTGAAGCAAAAAGGATAATCTTAATATTTCCCTGCAATGCTGTTATCTATATAAAAAAAGAAGCCTTACTTGCTCATTTCCGTTCAAGTAAGGCCAATTAGATGTCGTTAAATATTTCTCTAAAGCTTCTTCGGTCTACTAAAATAGTATCCCTCCTAGATGTTGGCCACCAGGCGTTCTTCCTGAGCTTCTATTAACCCCCGTTTGACTTCTGACGCATCCACATAATCAGCGCCAAACATCTCCACCAGATAATCACAGGCATCCCAGGGGTTAACAGTATCTCCACAGGTAAATACATCTACTGCTGCATATCCTAATTCGGGCCAGGTATGAATCGCCAGGTGAGATTCCGAAATAACAACTACTCCACTTACTCCTTGAGGGCTGAATTTGTGAAACACAAATTCTCTGACTTCAGCGCCAGCCTCCAAAGCAGCATTAACCATGATATCCTCAACTTCTTTGATATCATTCAAAACCTCAAATCGACAGCCGTAAATTTCAGCTAAGACATGTCGTCCCAAAAACTGCAATAATGCCGCCTCCTTTCATTTTTTTATTATTTCCCAAACCTCCCTTATGTTTTTTTAAAAGATACAAGTAGAATTTTAGCATATTTGAGTATCATGTCAATAAAAACTTGTATTTCCTCCAAATAACTGTCTGGGGCTAAATTAGCTTTGTTTTATGGCATATATCTAATGATTAATATAATATATGCTGGCAGGCAATAATATGCCCATACAAGGAGTGGGGGGTGGGGGGCGTTAAGCATTTTGCATAATTGGTTTTTTATAATATTAGCCAGTATTTTGGTACTGTCGTCCTGAGGCAAAGCCGAAGGATCTAAAATTCACCCTTTGGGTACTACTGATGTTCGCCTGGCTCATGATTAAAGGTGGCTTAGCTGACGTTCACAATGAGATGCTTGCTTTTTGAATTATGCAAAAGTCTCGATTAATATTTTCAAAAAATTAGAGGGAAAAAGCTTTTAAGCTAGAATTTCAATTCTAGCAAAGTAAAGGGAGTTTATGAATATATGCATAAAAGATTTTTCTTACTATTAATTATCAGCATGCTTTTTTCATTCCTTTCTATTAACAATGCAGCCGCCTTGGCGGATAATGAAAGCGGGAAAAAGGCAATAATTATCATCATGGACTATGTCGATTTGCCTGACCTGATTAACGCTGATACCCCTCAGTTGGATTATTTGCTTCAAAACAGCGGCAGTGCTTTGATTAATATCAGGGCCAAAAACCGTAATCCTTCCAGTTCCTGTATGTCTTTGTCATCAGGGAGCAGAACAGCTACACTGTATAATGCCAAATTATCATACAATGACAATGAAGTGATCAATAGTCTTCCCGGCATTTACCAGAGCAATAATACTGTTCTTACAGCCGGGGATTTATATTACCTTTATACTGGAATAAAAGCTCCTGCTGCTGCGATAGTAAACCTTTACACAGAGCCAATGAAAAAATATGCCAGCAGTTTTAATCCGGTTTACGAAATAGGTTATCTGGGCAGCTTAGCCAGGGATTACGGATTAAATGTTGCCGTCCTGGGAAATTCTGATACCCTTGATTCTCTGGACAGAAATATCGCTATTCTGGGCATGGATGAAAATGGTCTGGTTCCCCATGGCGATGTCAGTAAAAAAATCCTGGAGCATGACGCTTCCAGCCTGGGTGGTTTGCGCACTAATCACCAGGCATTTCTTTCCCGCCTGGATGAATTTCTTGAAGATAGTGACATAATGTTTATTGACCTGGGCGATAGCAGCAGGGTTGAATACAGTAGAGACAACTGTGCTGATGAGCTTCTTTATCTGCATCGCCAAAATGCGATCGAAAGAAATGACCGGCTCCTGGGAGAAATTATTGCGAAACTGGACATGGAGCACACTATGCTTTTTGTCCTTTCTCCCAACACCAATAAAGATATGGTAAGCCAGGGAAACTTCGGTTTAACAGCTGCTATCGTCTATAATCCTGATTTTAAACAGGGTTTTTTGACCTCACCCACTACCAGAAGAGCAGGGCTGATAAGCAATATCGATATTCTGCCATCAATCCTGGGCTATTTGGATTGTCCCCAGCCTGGTGGTAATACTGGTATAAATGTAATCCCCAGCAATAATAACAGCCTGGAAATTTTGCATCAAGACTTGAACCTTTTCAAGCAATTGAGAAAAAGCAGAAACCCTCTGCACTATTCTTTTATGTTCCTGGCATTTTTGAGTATTCTGCTGGGTTTTTTGGTTTTCATAATGAAAAAAGAACATCTCTGGCCTTATCTTTATACTATTATCTACAGCACTTGGAGTCTGCCCATAATATATCTTTTCATTGCTCGAACAGGCTATCCCTCAGTACTGCTGTCAGTTTTTCTGAGCCTTGTGGCTGCTCTTGCTGCCGGCCTGTTACTTAACCGTGTTTTCAGGAAAGCTGAACCCCCTCTTTTCCTTCTGTCTTCTATTACTTCAATCTTCCTAGTTATTGACTGCTTCCGCGGTTCTCCTCTGATGCTCCTGTCTCCCCTGGGCTCTGATGCTATTGCCGGGGGAAGGTTTTATGGAATTGGCAATGACTATATGGGAATTTTGCTCGCTACTACGGTTATTGCCGTCAGCATTTTATTAAATAGATTAAGCTTATCCCCCCGCTGGAAGGCTCTTATCGGTGTCCTTCCTTTGTCTCTTGCCGCTCTGGCTATAGGTCATCCTCATTTTGGAGCTAATGTGGGGGGGCTTATTTCAGCTATTGTTATTATAGGAGTCTTTATGTTGGTAGTACTGGATAAAAAAATCAGTCTCAAAAACATGATAATTATTGGCATAGCTGCTTTCCTGGGAATTTTACTGGTCGCCCAGCTTGACCTGATTTTTAGCGACACCCCCTCCCACGCCGGCAATACCATCAACAGTCTCCTGCATAGTGGTCCCGCATTATTCTTTTCTATAGTTAAAATTAAACTCGGCATACTAATTAGTACGGTATATAATTCAAACTGGAGTATTCTATTGCTGTTTTCCCTTTTTATCCTTATTATTTCCTGGAAGAAAGAAGCTGCTCTTTTCAGGCAAATCGTTTCCAAGCAACATGATTTACACAATAGTATCCGGATTTTGCCTGCCGCTGCTCTTATAATTTTTCTGGTAAACGATACCGGCGTAATTGCAGCCGCACTGGTTACCGTATACATGATTTGCTGTCTCTGGATAGCATTTGGAAACAGCGCGTACAGGTGGAGAGGTGAACGATGAAGGCTCTATGGCAGAGAAGAAAAATTATTGTGGTATGTTTGTTTTTACTTATCCTGCCTGCCGTATTCCTTTCCGGATTGGAGAAAACTGCCGGCAAAGAAAATAAACAGCCTGCTGACCGGGTAATTATTTATATGATAGATAAATTAAGCATCGACGATGTTGACCCCAATTTAACACCCTACCTCTGGTCTTTAACTGAGCAAGCCGGAATGGGATTGCTGAACCCGGTAAGTGCCGGGGAAAGAACCATCAAGAATGTCTGTTGTACTATCTCAGCCGGGGATCTTTCTGTTTCCAGCCACAAAGCACAACTGAATTTCAAGGCTGACGAACTGATAAACTCTGAGTCAGCCGCCGATATTTTTTTCCGGAATACTGCTATACTGCCAGAGAGCAATAATATAGTAATTACTAACAAAACCACAATTTTCAAAAACAATGAAACTCGTGCATTGGCTAAACCTGGAAAACTTGGAGACAGCCTGCATGAGCTGGGAATTACCGCAGCTCTTATTGGCGATTCTGACCGTCCGTCTTATTACTCCCGCGCGGGTGCGCTTATCCTTATGGACTCCAATGGTCTGGTCGATGATGGCGTTCTGGGTTCTGAAGTTCACCAAACTGACAGGGATGGAATTCTTCCTTTCCAGAGCGATTATTCGGAAATACTGGCTCAGGCCAAAAGGCTTCAGGAAAATAGAGTAATACTGATCGAATTCGGGGATCTGAACCGGCTGGAAAGCATGAATTCTCTCTTTTCCAGTGCCAGATATAAGGAAAAACGCAAGAAAATCCTCTCCAGTATTGATGATTCTATCAGAAATATACAGAATGAACTGGCCAGCGAGCATAGTTGCGCCTATATCATCAACCCTGCTCCTTCGCGAAGTTCTTTATCCGGGGATAATTTATTGACACCATTGATTGTCATTAAACCAGGATTTAATGGTATCCTCAGCAGCTATTCCACCCGCCGGGAAGGAATCGTAAGCAGCATCAGCATCAAGAACTCTATTCTGAATTGCTTTGACAGTGAAAAACAAGACAGTATTTATGCCCAGAACAAACAGGCCAGCTATCAATTTCTGCAGGATTTGCGACAGCGGGCAACATTTACTTATCTAAACCAGGAAATGATACTGACAGCTCACGGAATACTGCTGCTCTTGCTGCTGCTCGTGTCATTTATTCTCTTTATCAGGAAAAATCAGCAGAATCTTATCGACTTCATTATGGTATTGATATTATCCTTTCCCCTGTCTTTTTTACTGATAAGCCAAATCGAAATATTTAATCCCGCCTTTTATATTATGATATCTATATTGAGCAACCTGCTTATTGCTGCCTTATGTCAGGGCACCGCCAGGGTTTCAAAAACCCATCCCCTCTTAATTATTCTTATTCTCACTGTTGCCGTAATAGTGGTAGATTTACTCAGTAATACCACTTTAATCAGCAATTCCATAATGAGTTATCAGATAATCAGAGGAGCACGTTATTATGGTCTGGGCAACGAGTATCTGGGGGTCCTACTGGGGGCTGCTATCAGCACCGCAGCTCTCCTGCTGCAAAAGCATTTCTCCCGCAGAAGGCTCTTTTTCACGGCATTGCTGTTTACCCTGCTTACTTTCGTGGTAGCTTATCCCAGGCTGGGAATAAATGTTGGGGGCACTATCATCACCTGTATCGCTCTGGGCTATGCTTTCTCCAGGTTCAGTAATCTCGATATGAAAGTCAGCGGGCTACTGTTGCTCGTTCTGGGAACAGTAGCCACAATTGCTATTATGATTATTATCGATTTAAAACAGCCGGTTCAACTGCAATCTCACCTGGGGCATGGGTTTTCGCTGATCCTGAACGGTGGCTTTCAGGATTTTGTCCCTATTATATATAGGAAAATTCAGATGCACCTGCAAATAATTTCTTCTACAATCTGGTCCTGGATATTTCTTCTTTCATTATTGCTTTGTATCTATTTATTCTTCAAGCCATCAAACCATGCAACTATTCTAATGTCCCCCATCCCTGTTGATGAAAACTACAAAGGCTTGCAAAGCATACTGCTTGCCGCTATTGCTGCTATTATCTTCAATGATTCAGGTATTGTAACTGCTGCGATACTATCTATCTACTTTTTGGTGCTTTTATTACACTCCCTCTGTGAGCAAAGAAATAATTCGTCTGCTTAGCTTTTCTTTCTACTTGAACTAATACTCTTATAATGTTATTTTATTAGCATCATCTTTCGCAGTAACCAGAGAATGCGTACTAAGGGGAATTTTTGACACGGGCTCGCTACGCTCGCACACAGATCCTGCGGACGCAGATTAACACAGATTCTTTTTAGTATTTTTAATTTGGCGGACGTCAAAAATTATAGTTAATAGTTTAATGAAATACTCAGCTTCCATTAATGTTTTGTTCAGAATAAACGCAATTTATTAACCATCAGTTCAGCATTGTAGAAATCCCATAAATATAAAAACATTAAAGAAAAAAATCAGTGTAAATCTGTTAAGTCTGTGTGCGAGCGTAGCGAGCCTGTGTCAAAAAAACTTCCTTGCTGAGCAGTCTTTGGCTGCTGTGAAATAAAAATGGATAGGAGATTGACTGAGTATGGTAAATGGGAAGAAAAGAATACTTACCGGGGACAGGCCTACGGGCAGTCTTCATCTGGGGCACTATGTAGGGAGTCTGGCCAACAGGGTAAAACTGCAGGACGAATATGACTCATATATTATTATTGCCGATGTTCAGGCTCTGACCACCCATTGGGAAAAGGATGAGAACCTGTCCAGGGATATTTTTCAGATAAGCAGTGACTACCTGGCAGCAGGCTTAAACCCTGAAAAATCCACTCTTTTTATTCAGAGTATGATACCGGAAATTCATGAACTGACCATGTATTATTCCATGTACACCTCAGTAAATGTATTACGCCATAATCCTACTATTAAAACCGAAGCCGCCCAGCACGGCTTCAGTGATATGACCTATGGCTTTTTGGGCTATCCGGTTAGCCAGGCAGCAGATATAAGCATTTTCAAGGCTCACCTGGTTCCGGTAGGTGAAGATCAGATTCCCCATATCGAACTGGCCAGAAAAATTGTCCGCCGTTTTAATGATTTATACAAGCCGGTTCTGGTAGAACCTGAAGTGCTGGTAGGTGAGGTACCGCGATTGATCGGACTGGACGGCAAAGCCAAGATGAGTAAAAGCTTGAATAATGCCATTTTCCTCGCAGATACTCCTGACGAGGTCCAGAAGAAAGTTCGAAATGCAGTAACCGACCCGGCCAGAATCAAAAAAACTGACCCGGGGCATCCTGAAATATGTACTGTCTATGAGTATCACCGCGTTTTTAATGCCGGCGAGCTGGAAGAAATAGAAGCGGATTGCCGGCAGGGGAAAATAGGCTGTGTTCAATGCAAGAATAAACTGGCCGGGAAACTGAATGAACTGCTGGAACCAATGCATGAACGAAGAAAAGAATATACCAGCAATAAGCAAACAGTAAAAGAAATTTTAATGGAAGGCACTAAAAAAGCTCATGCCGTTGCCCGGGAAACTATGGCCGAAGTCCGGGAAGCCATGGGAATAAACTACTTTGAATAAGCAAAGATTCTTGACAGCAAAAAGCCCCCGGCTTTAAATCGAGGGCTTTCTTGTTTTTTATTTTAAGAATTATTTGTATGCTTCAGGCAACCAGCTGTTAACCAGTTCCTCGTTTTCAGCAACCCATTTGCTGGCAGCTGATACACTGTTGGCTCCTTCTTCTTCAGCCATCATCATTGCACTGCCCAGGTCTTCGCCTGTCCAGTGGAAACTATCAAATAATTCATAGACCTCAGGCATATCTTCTTGGAGTCCCTGTCTTACTACGGTATTAATGGTTTCTGCTCCACCGAAAACATTTTGGGGATCATCCAGGTACTTCAGATCCCAGCGGGCAAATTTCCAGTGCGGAGTCCAGCCGGTTACCACTATCCACTCATTCTTGTCAACTGCTGCTCCCAGCGCGGCAATCATGGTTGCATCACTGCCCTCAAGCAACTCATAATCGAGATCATAATCTGTCAGTACTTGCTCACTGGCTTTCATAAGTCCTGCCCCGGAATCAATACCGGTAATCTTTCCATCCAGCTTTTCTTTTACATCCGCATCATTCAAATCTTCAATTGAACTCAGTTCAACATAGTCCGGCACTACCCAGCCGATTTTGGCACCTTCCATATTGGGCCCCAGATCTTCCACGTTTTCTCCTACTTTATCCATATACTCTCCATGGGTAAGAGGAAGCCAGGAACATAAAATAGCGTCTCCGCTGCCTGTACTTAATCCTTCGTACATCAGAGCAGCCGTAACCGGTGTTAATTTAACGTCTGTATATCCCATCTTGCTTTCCAATACATCAGCAATAACATGAGAAGTGGCAGTTGCACAGGCCCATTCAACATAGAGTATCTCCACCGGCCCTTTTTGTGCTTGTTCTGCAGGCTGGCCGCCTTCCTGCTCAGTGTCTGCAGCTCCCCCGCAGCCTACCAGGGCCAGGGACAATATCAGCATAATACTGAAAAGGACTGTCGCTTTCTTGTTTCTTATCACTTTCATGATTCCTCCTTTAATTCGATTTTCCAAAGCTCTGAGTAATTCTGTCCAGTACTATGGCTATAACCACTATAGCCAGTCCGGCTTCAAAACCATCGCCTATTTCCATGCGTTGAATACCTCTCCAAACCTCACCTCCCAATCCTTTAGCCCCAATCATGGCAGCTACAACTACCATGGATAATGACAGCATAATACACTGATTTATACCGGCCATAATAGTCGGCCGCGCTAAAGGCAATTCGATTTTGAACAGCATCTGAAAAAACGTCGAACCAAAAGATTTCCCCAGTTCGACCAGCTCTTCCGGCACCTGCTTTATACCCAGGTCAGTCAATCTTATTACCGGGGGCATGGCAAATATGAGAGTGGCTATCACACCGGGAACAACTCCCAGCCCAAAAAAGGTTACTGCCGGCAGCAAATACACAAAAGCCGGCAAGGTCTGCATAAAATCAAGCACAGGCATAATTATCTTGTGGGCTGTTTGGTTCTTGGCCCCCAGTATGCCAAGAGGTAATCCAATTACCATACAGATAAAAACAGCTATAAAAACCATGGCCAGGGTTTCCATGGTAGGGTTCCACAACTGCATATTATGGACCAGATATAAACCAATGACCGAAAAAAGAGCTACTTTTTTATTGGTAAATCTCCAGGCCAGCAAAGCAATTATAAGTATCAGAACCTCAGGGGGTATGGATAACAAGCGTTCCTGAAACCCTTCGATAAAATTCCTCAGGAATTCCGTCATTGAATCAAAGGCATCGGCAAATCTTGTTTGCAATGATTTAATCCCTGTATCTGTCCATTTATTAATTGGAATACGCGGTATTATATCCATTTATTCTCCGCTCCTTTCCCCTGCCAGACCGGCTATTACCGGGCCTCTTACCAGAATACCTTTTAAAACCTGGTCTTCATCTACTACTGCTATGGGAATCTGGGTACGGGCCAGAATATCCAGCAAATCAGCCAGGGGGGTCTCAGGTGACGCAGTGGGCACATCTTTGTTTAAAGCATTAACCAGTTGTTTCTCCCCTTTTTTAACCAGGCGTGAAGCATCATCTGCCATCAAATAACCCATTAAATGTCCTGCACGGTCGGTAACAAAAAGCCCTGATATCCCGTATTTTTCCATGAGATGAAGGGCAGTTAAGGGACCATCTTTGGGATATACTGCCGCACGTGGCTTTATCATAACCGCTGATGCAGTAAGCGCCCGGGTACGGTCAACATGCTCCACGAAACGAGCTACGTATTCGGTAGCCGGAGAAAGCAATATATCCTCAGGTTCCCCCATCTGTACTACGCGGGCATCCTTCATAAGAGCTATCCGTTCCCCAATTTTTAAGGCTTCATCCAGGTCATGGGTAATGAAAATAATTGTTTTCTGCAGTTTTTTCTGTATTTCCAGCAGTTCATCCTGCATATCCTGCCTTATCAGGGGATCAAGCGCACTGAATGGTTCATCCATAAGCAATATATCGGGATTAGTTGCCAGAGCCCTGGCAATACCTACCCTCTGTTGCATTCCTCCACTGAGATTATGAGGATAAGAATCCTCCCATCCCTTCAATCCCACCAGTTCGATAGCCTGCATAGCCTGTTGCTTGCGTTCCGCTCTTTTCACCGCCTGAACTTCCAGGCCATAGGCTACATTATCAGCTATAGTCCGATGAGGTAAAAGGGCAAATCGCTGGAAAACCATACCCATCCTTTTGCGCCGAACTTCGAGCAATTGCCTGGGCGGCATTGCGAACAAATTTTCACCATCCAGGTATATCTCGCCGGCAGTGGGTTTTATCAGCTGGTTTATGCAACGCAGAAGTGTTGACTTGCCGCTTCCGGAAAGCCCCATAATAACGAAGCTCTCCCCGCTTTTTACTGAGAAGCTGACATCCCTTACTCCTACAACCTGTTTGGTCTTTTGTCTTATCTCATCATTTTCAGCCCCGTTTTTTAACATTTCCAGGGCTTTATCTGTATTATGGCCATATATCTTAACGAGATTTCTTATTTCCAATTTGTCCAAATACATCATTCCTATCTTCAATCAAATAGCCAGAATCATAAAAAACCAGTCCAGAAAAAGCAAAGGCAGGGTCAAACTATTCCTATAATAGCCGGTAAGCAAAAATTCTATTCACGTGACATATCCTACACTGCCGACAGCTTACAGGAATGCTTAATTTTAAAATAGGAAGTAGTGGAAAACCTTCAGAAAAATCAGATTTTTGAGGAAAATAGAAGGCACCAGTAGTCCCCATTCTCCCCCTATTTTGCTTACGAGGTTAGCTGCCGGGTTTGGGCCGGGGAGCCCTACCAATCAATAATTGGATTCACCCCTGTTCTGGTTCCCCCGTTCCTGGTTACAGGATTATGAGAATGGCTTGCTGCTGTTCAGTTGTTGATCTTTTATATTCAAAATATTTATAATATCTATATTATAGACAGAACTTGATTCATCTGGCAAAAGTAACCACTAGCTATCTATAAGGGCCAGTGCAATTTTTCGCTAATATTCGCCAGATTATTTGATTATAGCTCTTATTCCAAGCTCTTCAGGTATCTTTGGCTTTATCTTTACTGCTATAACGGTTATCTTTATGTTACTGTTGCAATAGAAAATTGCTCAGCATACTTGAACATCCTCCGATGTCCAAGGCCAAAAAAAACATTAAGAGCAGAACAAAAATCCCCAGTATATTGTTTCTGAGTCTCTGTTTTTCGACTCTCCGTTTATCTTCCGCATTATTTGACCATCTGCGTGATCTCCTGTCATTATTCATGTTCCCACCACCTTAGATAAGATCTGATTTATTAAGTCCTTTTCTTCATTATATATTAGAATTACGCAAAAGACAGATAATGCACAGTAAGCAAAGCATGGGGTCATGAATCCGAACCGGGATTACAGAGTAAGCCTTCCCTTGTTGGCCTCTTGTTGTACTTAAGGTTTTAAGTTAAAATGGTTGAACATTCAAAACAGGCAAGGAATAATCAGAAAATTATTCGCTGAGATATGATTGTAAACAATGCAGCATTGCAAGGGAATGAAAACTGAAGAAGGGATTTGCTGATGAAAGAAAACACTTATACTTTATGGAAATATTTGCTCAGACCTGTTTCGCATTTTTTTGCTGGAAAGTATGCAGCAACCTTACTCTTATTGCTCGCAACCTTACTTGCTCTGGTATGGGCTAATTCTCCTTATTCTGAAAGCTATAGCCAATTATGGGATACCCATATTGTTATTGGCTTTGGCGAGTTTCAGGCTGTAGACACCCTGGGGCACTTTATAAATGATGGGCTGATGGTAATATTCTTTTTTGTAGTCGGCCTGGAAATAAAACGGGAGTTTTTGGTGGGGGAATTGTCTAGTCCTCAAAAGGCTGTTCTGCCAATTGTTGCTGCACTGGGAGGCATGCTGGCACCGGCTCTTTTTTATGCTGTAATCAATCAAGGTGGCCCTGGTACCCATGGATGGGGAATACCGATGGCTACTGATATTGCTTTTTCCCTGGGGTGCTTGCTGGCTCTGGGAAACAGGGTCCCTCTGGCTCTAAAAGTCTTTCTTTTGGCTCTGGCTATTGTTGATGATATCGGGGCAATACTGGTAATTGCATTATTCTATACAGAAGAGATAAATATAATCAGCATGATGGTAGGAGGATTTATTATTTTCCTTTCAGTAGTTCTGAACCGCAGCGGAGTCAGAAAAACCTTCCCTTATGGCTTGCTGGGGATAGCTTTATGGATAGCATTTTTGCAATCAGGAATTCATGCAACAGTAGCAGGAGTATTGCTGGCCCTTACTATACCTGCACGGGTCAAATACGATCAGGACCGCTTTAAAAATGAGAGCCAGGACATACTGGCGAATTTTCCTGAAAACGACTTTTGTATAATGATGGTTGATCAAAGCCAGAAAAATATGATTTCTCATTTAAAGGCAGCCATAGACAATATAGATACCCCTTTACAAAAACTTGAAGATGCCCTCTACCCTCTGGCAACATACTTTGTCATTCCTTTGTTTGCTCTGTCAAATGCCGGCATAGAAATTGCTGTTGGGGCAGACTCACTCAATTTATTTACACCGGTCACTCTGGGGGTAATTATAGGGCTGATGCTGGGCAAGCCATTGGGTATACTTCTGTGTTCATGGCTGGTTGTTAAAACCGGCTTTGCCGTGCTTCCAGAAGAAGTATCCTGGATGCAACTATTGGGAGTTTCATGTTTGGCTGGGATCGGTTTTACAATGTCGCTGTTTATTGCCAACCTGGCTTTTGCCGATGCCATTTTGCTTCAGCAGGCAAAAATAGGTGTATTGATTGGCTCTTCACTTTCAGCTGTCCTGGGAGTTGTTATTCTCTGGATAGGGGGGAGAAATATCCCGCACCGGGAACCCTCTTCTTGAGCCTGTATACCGGGCTCTTAAGAAAGTGCTTTGACTGTTAATACGGGACAGTTAACCTTTTGGCTGATTCCTTCATTGACACTGCCCAACAATAACCCTCGAATCGTTCCCAGGCCCCGGCTGCCCATCACCAGTAGGTCATAGTCGTTTTTATCAACCTCTTCAAGAACAGCGTCAACCGGATTACCCCATGATAGAAGTATTTCAATATTTACATCGTGATTTCCCAATTCCGCTACTACTGATTCCAAAACTTCAATCCCCTGCTTTTTAAGTTTTCCGAATTCTTCAATGGAGTTATCCGGCTTACCTTTACGAATACTTATTTTATTGAGAGATTGAGCTATAACATGTATCAGGGTTAGTTGCGACTGGTATTTTTCGGCTATCGATATTGCAAGCCGTGCTGCGTTTCTTGAGAACTCAGAACCATCCACCGGAACCAGAATTTTTTTAAATGTGTACATATTTCTTCTCCTTAATAATCATTTATTTTTTAGCAGTAAATAATAAGTATCCTTATTTCGTTTTCAAATCTTACCACTATTAAACAAAAAAATAATACAATAAGCAAATATTAAAGCATAATCTTGCTGATAAAATCAGTCGTTTTTTTATTGTTAGCTAATACCCAGTATGGTGACTACCGGTATTTTAGGGTTCTGCTGGATGTCCCCCTCTCAGCCCCCTCCCACCCGTCATCGCCCCTGTCACTCACATTCCCCTGGTATTTTCACCTGTAATGAATTATATAATTTTGTCTGGGCTTGCTTGAGAAAATAATAGAATATAAGGTAAAATCTAATAATAACAGTAAACAAGGAGTGATTATGATATTGGAAAAAACAAAGAAATTCCGCATGAATTTTATCTCCAGGGAAAAACACCTCAGATTAACTAATGTTAGTTCTATCATAGTAGTTCAAAAACTTTATGAGATTCTGTTTCAGTATGCAATAAGCAAAGAAAAAGAAGCGAAACTAAAAAAATTCATAGACCTTGTGGAGAGCCATATTAAGAGCAAGTCAGCCGCTCCTTTTTCCATGCCCATCTCAGAACTTGCCTTTTTGGATGAAGGACTTGAGGAACTCAAATTATTGAATTGGATGGAAATTCCTGTTTCTATTTTTGAAATAGAAATTGACGGGCCAGAAGATGGCGAGGAATTGGAAGCAGAACTCGAAAAAGTCCTGGAACTCCTGGAAGAAGCCATGATTCTGAAAAGAAAAGCCGATAGCAGACAGATTTATGTTTATCCTCTTGCTATGACCAGGTATTAATTGTGCTTGTTCTTCATGATACCTACCTTAAATATCCTTGCTTTGCTTTCGTAAATACTGCATAATTCTATTAATTAAGAATTAAAGGGGGTAGTAAAATGGATTTAAAAGGATCGAAAACCGAGCAGAATTTATGGGCTGCTTTTTCCGGAGAGTCGCAGGCACGAAACAAGTATAGTTATTTTGCCAGCCAGGCTGACAAGGAGGGGTTAAAACAGATTGCCGCTATTTTCCTGGAAACAGCTGATAATGAAAAAGAACATGCCAAACGCTTTTACAAATTTTTAATGGGAGGCTCTGTTCCCGGTACTGAAGAAAATCTGCTGGATGCAGCGGAAGGAGAAAACGAAGAACATACCAATATGTACCCCGAATTTGAAAAAATTGCCCGCGAAGAGGGTTTTGATGAAATCGCCGATATCTTTCACGAAATAGCCGAAGTTGAAGAAGAACACGAAAAACGCTTCCGTAAACTGCTGGCAAATATCAAAGCCAATACGGTATTCAAAAAGGATAAGGCAGTTAAGTGGAAGTGCAGAAATTGCGGCTATATTCATGAAGGTACTGAGGCTCCTGAAGAATGCCCGGCCTGTGCTCATCCTCAGAGCTATTATGAAGTCCTGGCAGAGAATTATTAGAAGCAAGTGGATTACCAGGGGCCGTATACGGCCCTTTTCTTTATTATAAATCAGGTTAAGCTTGTTAAATAGCTTAAACGCTGCGCTTGAGGCGTACGCAGGGTACGTCGATTGCAACGTTTAATTGATGATGCAGATATTCACTTTTTTTGACGCTGTGACAGCTATTTTTAAAAAGCCAGTAATGCTTCGCGCATTATTTTGGCTCCCAGAATTGAAGTATTGTCACCGATCTCCAGAGGCGGTGATATTTCCACCAGGTCGAAACCCACTATTTTAAGTTCAGCCAGACTATGCAGGACCTGTAATAGTTCCCGCGATGTAATCCCACCTGCTTCAGGTGTACCAGTTCCTCCTGCGAAGGCAGGATCAAGCACATCAATATCCAGGCTGAGATAAACAGGCCTTTGCCCAATTTTGTCTTTGACTTCATCCACAGCTGATATGACTCTGTCCAGGTACATACAGGTATTTTGGGAAGCATAATCCATTTCTTCACGGGTAGCTGAACGTATACCGAGCTGGAATAGGTTCTTCCCTCCAATTTCTTCCGCTATACGCCGCATGACTGTGGCATGAGAAAGCTTTTCCCCCAGATAATCATCTCTTAAATCCGCATGAGCATCCATTTGTATTACCATAAGATCAGGATAGACCGTCCGATAGGCTTTTACCAATGCCAGAGAAAGCAGGTGTTCCCCACCTATGGAAAAGACTCTCTTTCCCTGAGATAGAAAAAAACTGCAGACAGCCTGTATTCGCCGCATACTCTCCGCTATATTCCCGTACGGAATTATGATATCTCCAGCATCATAATACTCTATTTCATCCAGTGATCTTTGCTGATAAATACTATATTCTTCAAGCCCTTCGGACACTTCCCGAACTCTGAAAGGGGCCATCCGCGTACCAGGTCTGAAGCTGGTGGTGGAATCCATGGGTACACCGAGAATCACTTTTTCGCAAGCAGCAAATTCGCGGGCCCCCCCCATAAATATTGCCTTTTGTTCAAGTAGCTCTGAGATGCTGCTGTTCATTTCTATTTATTCATCTCCATTATCTTTTTGGTGAAAGCCGGCAGCTTAAAAGCAGCCTGATGTATTTCCGGGCTGTAATACCTGCATTCCATATTTCCTTTAAAGCTTATTTTTTCCGGATCATAGTTCTTCGAACCTACTGTAAAACTCCATAAACCGCTGGGATAAGTCGGGATACTGGCCAGATAGAGTTTGGCAATAGGAAATATTTCTTTTATACCGCCATAGGCCATTTTAATTACATCTTCATTAAAAAATGGTGATTCACTCTGGGCTACCAGCATACCGTCATCTTTCAGGGCTTCAAAGACATCCTGATAAAACCCTTTTGAAAAAAGCTCTACAGCCGGTCCTACGGGTTCAGTAGAATCCACGATAACCAGGTCAAAACTGTTTTTATTATCCCTGACATATTCAATACCATCAGCAATCAGCAGTTCTGATTTAGCCTCATCAAAAGAAGCAGCAAGCATAGGAAAGAAGTCCCGTGAAGCCTGTACGACCCGTTCATCAATTTCCACCAGGGTTCCTTTTTCCACCAGGGGATGTCTTACAACTTCTCTCAGAGTTCCTCCATCCCCTCCGCCGATAATCAGTACATTCCCAGGATGAGGATGGGAATTCAAGGCTATCAGGCTTATCATTTCATGATAAATATATTCATCCAGCTCTGTTGTCTGCACCATTCCATCGAGCAGCAGCATTTTACCAAATTGTTCTGTCCTGACAACTGACAGATGTTGAAATGGAGTATCTTCTACTCTGAGTGTTTCGCTAACCTTGCAGCTAAACCCCAGAGACGGGGTCTGGTATTCAGTAACCCACAGTTCCAATATATTTCCCCCTTTAATAATTAGTAATTAGTAATTAGCAATTAATAATTAGCAATTAATAATTAGCAATTTTGGTGGAAAAACTTTCGTTTTCCTTTTTATTATTTTAGCCCTGCGGGCTTTTTGTGAGCTTCCTCGCACCTTACACCTTACACCTCACGTCTCACGTCTCACGTCTCACGTCTCACGTCTCACGTCTCACGTCTCACGTCTCACGTCTCACGTCTCACGTCTCACGTCTCACGTCTCACGTCTCACGTCCAGCTTCCAGCGTCCTAATACCACAATGGTACTGCAGCAAAAGCACAGCCTATATTTTTTACCACATGTTCAGTTGAAGCAACCATAACATCATCCAACTGCAATTTTCTGATCCTGAAAGCCTCTTCAACCATTTTTCTAACCTGGGCTTCAGCATCTTCTTTGCCACATTTACCTTCAAATTCCATAATAACACCGAAACTGTCATTTTTTATGCCTACAGCTACAGCAGCAGATATTGTTTCTCCAGGATCAGCACAGGTAATGGCACCATAAGCAATGGGCAATAGAGAACCTGGAGGAATAATGAGTTCAGGTTCATGGATACAGCCTGGAGGTAAAATACTGCTAACTCTCAACAAATTAGTATTTCCAACCCTCGCTTTCAACAAAGCGCCATCGAAAGCTGTAAGTTCACTTTCTCCCTCAGAAGATGCAGCAGTAAGAAAGAATTTTTTTGGCAGTGGTAACATTTAACGAACACCTCCAGATATATATATTTATTAGGGCAATAGATACATTATATACAAAGCTTTAACAAAATTAAATAGACTTCTGTCTTGTGAAAATTATATTTTTTTGGACGAGAGACACCCCACCTCCATACAATATACTGTATACTTGCCAACAATTCGCTAGGCTTAAGGCTAATTCATTGACACTTGCCAGGGCCCATAATATAATTCAATGTGAAATTGCTTTTGGAATATTGTTTCATTGTATGGAATCGCTACATAACTCAAAGGCAAATTAATAAATCCTAATGAGGGGATGGTATAGTATTATGTCATATGTTCAAGACATCTATGAACAAGTCGTAACAAGGAATCAGCATGAACCTGAATTTCTCCAGGCAGTAAATGAGGTCCTGCAATCACTGGAACCTGCTCTGGAACAGCATCCGGAATATCAGAAGGCAGGTATTCTGGAAAGAATTGTAGAACCGGAAAGGCAGATCATTTTCCGGGTACCATGGGTAAATGATGATGGTGATGTCGAGGTTAATCGGGGCTTGCGCATTCAGTTTAACAGTGCCATAGGACCTTACAAAGGCGGACTGCGTTTTCACCCTTCCGTAAATCTGGGGATTATAAAGTTCCTGGGATTTGAACAGATTTTTAAAAATGCCCTTACAGGCCTTCCGATGGGGGGAGGCAAAGGCGGCAGTGATTTTGATCCCCGGGGTAAATCTGATGCAGAAGTGATGAGATTCTGTCAGAGCTTTATGACTGAACTTTATCGCCATATTGGTGCTGATACCGACGTACCAGCTGGTGACATTGGGGTCGGGGGACGTGAAATAGGTTTTTTGTTCGGTCAGTATAAGCGTTTGAAAAACCTCTATGAAGGTGTCCTTACCGGGAAAGGTTTGACCTGGGGAGGGAGCCTGGGCAGACCTGAAGCTACCGGTTACGGTACTATTTATTTTGTAGAAGAAATGCTGAAATCACGGGGTGAATCCCTGCAGGGAAAAACCATTACTATATCCGGTTATGGTAATGTTGGCACCTATCTTATTGAGAAAGCAAATCAACTGGGAGCAAAAGTTGTGACCATAGGTGATGAACACGGGTATGTGCATGATCCAGATGGCATTAAGGGAGAGAAACTGGAATTTTTGATGGATTTATGGTGTATATATCGTCGTGCTGCCAAGGATTATGCTGATGAATTTGGACTGGAGTGGGTTTCCGATAAGAGTCCCTGGGAAGTACCATGTGATATTGCTGTTCCTACAGCCACACAAAATGAAGTATGTTCAGAAGACGCCAGACTCCTGGTAGCCAATGGCTGTACCTGTGTTGCCGAAGCTGCCAATATGCCCTGTATGGCAGATGCAGTTGATACTTTCATCGAAAACAATATTCTCTTTGGCCCGAGTAAGGCTGTTAATGCGGGAGGGGTTGCCGTTTCAGGCCTGGAAATGTCCCAGAACAGTATGCGATATTCATGGACCTTCGATGAAGTAGATGCCAAGCTCAAAATTATTATGGCTAATATATACAGAAGTGCCAGTACCGCAGCAAAAGAATACGGCCGTGAAAACAACCTGGTTGTCGGTGCTAATATAGCAGGCTTCCTTAAGGTGGCTGATGCCATGATGGCCCAGGGAGTTGTCTGATTTCCATACCAGGCCACTTCTGGCCGCTTTTTCAGCAAGAATTAAAAAGCAAGAAATGGAACCTGCGAAAGGTTCCATTCCTTTTTTTATGCATAGTCTTTCTTGTCCAGATCTTTGGTCATAGTCATCCGATGTCAGGAGAAGTAGCTCCTCCGCCGGGTGGCTGCTGGTTTCCCAATTTTTTCAGATAATCAAGAAAAGTGTTTACCGACCTGCGACGCGACTTTTGCCGGGGATATATTATGTAAAAAAACCTTTTGGCTTCTACTCCGCTTATTTTTACAGTCTTAATTCTCCGAGCAGGCTCGATTTTCTTTGCAGCCCATAAAGATACAATGGAAATTCCCATTCCTGATTCCACTGATGCCAAAACCGCCTCAGTGCTTCCTGCCTCCATGTATATGTTGAGCTCTTCTTTTTTTATACCGCTGAGTGCCAGGATCTCTTCAGCCGCTTTTCTGGTACCTGAACCCTTCTCACGGAAAATCCACCTTTCGTGAAGAAGTTCCTCTATTTTTAGTTCATTCATTCTGGCCAGTCTATGGTTTTCCGGCAATGCCAGCAACAACTCATCTTCCAACCATTGAAATCCTTCCACTTTGCGATTATTTATCCAGGCTCCGACTATGCCAAGATCCAATTCCCTTTCAGCTACCCGGCTGAAAATAATTTCCGTATCAGCAATATCCATGCTTAATCTTATGTTAGGGTTTCTATCCTTAAATTTTTTGAGGGCTAATGGTAAAATATATTGTCCGGGTATGGTACTGGCACCAATATAAAGGCTGCCTCTGCGACTTTCTGATACTTCTTCCATAGCCTTTTCAGTCTTTTCCAGGGTTCTGATTATTTCCCGCCCCCAATGATAAAGCGTCTCCCCCGCTTCAGTGGTTTTCAATCTCCTGCCTGATCTTTCGAGCAACAAAACTCCGTAAATATCCTCCAAGGCCTGGATCTGTTTGGTTACTGCCGGCTGCGACAAGCCAAACTCATCCGCTGTCTTTGAAAAATTCTGGGTTTCAACTACCTTGATATAGGTTTTAAAGAGGTTTAAATTCATATTATTCACCAACCTGTTAGATTTTGCTGTCCTGGTAAAAACAAGCAACGAGCAGCACGTTTTAGCTTGTCAGTTGAGGAAACTATCCAGTATGGTATCAATTGCTTCCTTCTCTGTTAAACCCAAAGACATTAACTTTATCAATTGCTCTCCAGCAATTTTGCCAATGGCGGCTTCATGGGTCAACACAGCATCTGCATTTTCCGCCACCAGTTCTGGAGCCGACTTAATCCGAGCATTCCCCATTATGATGGAATCACACTCAACATGACCTATGCATTCTGTTTTACCCAGAAGTGAAGCCTTGAATATTTGTACGGAATCATCTTTGGCCACAGACCTGGAAAGAATCTGTCCGCTGCCTCCTTTGCCCTCAATAGAGATCTCAATCGCAGATTCCGCCTTCTGATTTCCATGAGTTAAAAGACGTTCGATAATTTTCAGACTGGCCTGCTCATGAATATGGGCAACTGTAGAGCGAACAGTATCATCAACACCTTTTATCTGCACCATCTCCATCTCGGCACTGGCTTCACTTTCTACATTAATCAGGGTAGAAGGGGTGAAGATTCTTTTTCCTGCGCCCTCTCCCTGTCCATAATGCTTCTCGACATATTTTATTCGGGCCCCTTTTTTTACTGTTATTTCGTGAATACCCTCATGACTTGAATCACCATGGCTGTCATTATGAATACCACAGCCAGCAATTATTGTAACATCAGCATTTTCACCAATAATAAAAGAATTATAAACCCTGTCTTTGTAACCTGCCTGGGTTAGTATTACCGGCACATGAACAATTTCATCTTTTGTACCTGCTTTAACAATTACTGTCAATCCGGGTTTATCCGTTTTGGATTTCACTTCTATATTCGGAGAAGATTTTTGAACAATCGCCTGCCCGTCACGCCTGATGTTAATTGCTCCCTGTTTGGGAATGCCTTTTAGATCGCTGATAGTATCCAGCAACTGCATGTCCAGGTCCTTAAAGTTCATAAACCACTTCTCCCCTGCATTGTTCTTTCATTTTGCATTCCATATCATCACGGATTAATGGCCATATTTCCTCAGCATTCCCAATGGCCTTTACTGAACCTTCATCAATTAGTATTATCTCATCACAGATATGCAGCATATTTTCGTTGTGAGTTATTACTATCCCAATTGAATCAGGATTACTCAAATATTTCTCAGCGATTATCCCTATTAGCTTTTGAATAGTCCATAAATCAACTCCTGCTTCAGGCTCATCAAAAATAGTAATAAGGGCATCTCTGGCTAATACCTGGGCTACTTCAACCCGTTTGATCTCCCCGCCGCTGAGTCCGGGGCCCACATCCCTGTCCAGGTAATCCTCAGGACAGAGTCCGACATTTCTTAAAGTGCTCCTGAGAATCAGATTGTCAATATCAGGGTTGGCTATTCTGACCAGATTTCCTACGGTCAGGCCCTTGAAACGCGGCGGATGTTGAAAGGCATATACTATACCCCTCCGGGCTCTTTCGGTGATATTTAATCCGCTGATTTCTTCGCCATTGAGAAAAATATGTCCGCTAACATGTTGATAAATGCCCATTATTATTTTGGCAATAGATGTCTTGCCTCCCCCATTAGGGCCAGTAATAGCATATAATTTACCAGGAACAAATTCCAGATTGATCCCCCGTAGTATTTCCCGATTTTCTCCATTATTACCGTTGACTGTCATTGAAATATTTTCCAGTTTAAGCATTTTGCTTTCCTCCATATGTCCCGCAACTGTTATAATCAACTTGTATAGTTTATCATAACCCGTGGTTATGAGTCCAGCTTTTCAGCGTTCTTTAAATCCTGGCTAAGGGAAATAAAAGAATCCAGCATCCTGTCAACATGCGCAGGATAATAGTTTTCCATCTTCCCCTGATCCGCACATAAAGCCAGTTCACTGTCCCACGGTAAACCGCCCAGGTAAGGTACCTGCTTCTCCGAGCACCACTGTTCTACCCCCATGCCGGTAAAAAGTGCAAATTCTTTCTGACAATGGGGACAAATGCCTGCTTTAAGATTTTCTACTATTCCCACTATTGGTATTTGATTACTTACCAGCATATTATATGCCTTGCGCACAATGGTAAATGCCATATCCTGTGGAGTAGTTACCACTATGGCACCGGAAAGAGAGATATTCTGCAAAACGCTTATAGCTATATCCCCGGTTCCGGGAGGCATGTCCAGTATCAGGAAATCAAGCTTTCCCCAGTCAACCTGGCTGTAAAATTCGCCTACAGCAGAACCTATTCGTGGCCCCCTCCATATTACCGGGTCAGTCTCATCAGCTATAAAAAGGTTTAACGACATAATCTTTAAACCCATCTTGCTGCGCGCCGGCATAATGCCGTAGTTATTCTTGGCCATTTTCCCTCCACCGAGGCCAAACATCTTAGGGATACTGGGACCAGTGATATCGGCATCCAGAACACCTACCCGGTAGCCACGCATTATCAAACCTGAAGCCAGTAAACCGCTGACCGTTGATTTGCCGACTCCGCCCTTGCCACTTATAACAGCAATAATCCTTTTTATTTCGTTTCTGCTGCCAATTAAAGCATCACTGTCTGTCTTATCTCCAGCAGCCTGTATTCCCGTATTATCGTCTTTTTCCTGGCCTTCTGCTTTAATTTTCTTTCTCTTGAAAAAATTAAACAAAGAGTTCATCCTCTCCTGTTGCTATTCCATTTCAACTTCAACCGAAGCTGCTATTTTTCTCCCCAGAGCAATTCTGGCATTGCCTATTTCCAAGAGCAGAGGCCCCTGAAAAGGATGTCTGGATAATAGCTTAACCATAACTCCGGGTACTATTCCTATTTCAAACAGGCGTCTTTCCGCCGTAGAACCCTTGAGAATGCGGGCTACTTTCCCCCTTTGTCCAACTTGCATATCCTTGATAGTCATTATAATTTTTCCTCCTTATCAGGGCAAAATAATGTTTAATATGATACCAACACAAAAAGATGTAGCAAAGCCCATCGCCAATATTTTAATCAGGCCTTTCATGCCGATTTCCCTTACAGTCATTACCATTACCGGCAAACATGGCAGCGATAAAGCTATCATACTTATAGCAATAGTTGCTTCTCTGGGTGAAAGGCTCAGGTTTAATAAAACCAGCGGAGCCAGGTAACGTTGAAATATGGTTATCAATACAGCCACAAACGCCTCTGCCGGTATTCCAAATAAGAGCCGGGTGAATTCTTCCATAGAAGCGAAGATATCCAGCAGGCCGGATTCCATAAGAGCCCGAATGGCAATACTCATAAGCAGGAGCAGCGGAAGAACTTCAGTAAAGAAACCAGAAAATCTCATTTTGATTTTGTTCCAAACATTAGTCCACATGGGAATTCTCAATGGAGGCAGTTCGTAAATAAAGCAATCCTCCCTGGGCATCAGACGGCTCAGAATGAATCCCAGGAGCATCAAGGTACCCAGCATGGTCAAGACTATAACCGGCAGGGAGGCTTGAAAAGTGGATATTACTGAAGCCAGTATTCCCAGAGTAGCTGCACAGGGAATAACAATGCTTAACAGGGTGATTATTATAAAGCGTTGAGCTTCAGTAGGCATGATTCTGGTTGCCAGTACTGCCGGTGTCCGACAACCGAAACCCAGTGAGAGAGGAATAACTGCCTGCCCGGATACCCCAAAAAAGCTGCCTACCCTTTCCAGAGCTACCGAATACCGAGGCAGTAATCCAGTATCTTCCAATACGGACATTAGTATGCTAACCATCAACATTGCGGGCATTATTATGGTAAAAGGAATAATAAGCCCTTCAGGTACGGCTTTGGCAAGAATTGTAGTAATAAGACCTGGCGGCAGTTGCCCGGTAATAAAACCTTCGAGCATAATATTGACTGGTTCAAGCAAGCTGCTTATTGGTCCCTCACTGAGCTCAATAAACTTGAGCAAAAACAGGAAAGCCAGATAAGCAAGGAGCAAAAGCAAAGCTGTCCCAATAACAGGTCTGTCAATAATGCTTTTTATCCTTTGCAGCCAGACTTTTTCAGTTGCCGCTTGTTCTTTACTGACCATTTTTGACAGAGTCCGTGCCTTCTCTGCCCTCTGTAAATCAGCGATATTCATACAGGTTTCCGCAGTAATCGAACAGTTCCTGCAATCTCCTGAGCAATGACCCGGTTGGGCTGTATCCAGGTGAAATATGTGCTCAATACCTGCTTCTATCCCTTTTGTAAATCGAAGCACTCCTTTTTCCAGTATATCCATTAGTTCCATCAGGCCCTCTCCGCTGATTGCAGAAAAAGTAACTACCGGACAATGCAGAAGCTGGCTTAAATGCTGGGAGTCTATGGTGATGCCCATAGCCCTGGACCGGTCGATTTGATTCAGAACTACTACTACGGGAATATTCAGTTCAAGTAGTTCCAGTGTCAAAACCAGGTTTCTGTCCAGGTTAGTAGCATCAATAATATTTAAAACAAGGTCAATACTTTCTTCTTCAAGCAGCCCTCGGATAATGTCCTGTTCCTCTCCATGAGAATATATTGAATATATTCCAGGTGTGTCGATAATTTTTATATCCCGATTGCTTATTTTAACCCTGGCCTCGGTTAATTCAACCGATGTTCCGGAATAATTGGAAATAAATAGTTTGCTCCCGGTCAAACGGTTTAATGCCGAACTCTTACCCACATTGGGATTACCAATCATTGCAATTTGCATCTTTTTGCCCCCTGCTCATACTTCATTGCTGACTCCTGCTGATTAGAAAAATGCTATTGGCATTACTTGGACTTTTTATTGCATTCAGGACAATAGGCGTAAATCTTTAATTCATGATTAATTATTTCGTATCCCTTTTTCTCCAGGTGCTCCTCCAGTTTGTTCAAAAGATCTTCTTCAATTTCAATTATCTTCCCACATGAAAGACAAATCACATGATGATGCTGGTGCCCCTTTGCGTCAGCCAATTCATAACGGTACTTGCCTTCGGCGAACATCGTTTTATATAAAATACCCAGTTCAGCCAGTTTCTCCAGTGTTCGATAAACAGTAGCTATCCCTATATTTGGCATTTCATCCCTGGCTTTATACAGGACTTCCTCGGCACTAAGATGCTGGCTTTTGTTTCTCACCATTACATTCAATACTGCTGTTCTCTGTTCGGTTAAGCGATAAGCACCATTTTTTAACTTTTCTTTTATACTATTATCAAACATCGTCTATCCTCCAAAAACGATAATCATTATCATATTCAAATTATACTCCTTTTATGTCGAATAGCAAGATTCTAATTATCTTAATCGAATTTTTGTGAGGTGTTAGGGGAGAGGAGTGAGGCGAGAGAGGCAGGGTAAGACATAAGGTATGAGTGAACCCCTTATATCTTACCCCTCAGCCATTTTCATCGGTGCTTGCGTATACCCTTTGCATGGACACCACAGATATAGATTGCTACTTGCTTTTTTTGCTAAGAACTCCAGAAATGCTTGCCGTAATAGGAACACAACAAACCAAGCCAATGCTTCCCACAATAGCCCTGACAATTTCTGTAGCGATCAATTCCGAATTGAATATTCTCATGCCTGGTGTATTATAAGCCATATAAAGCAAGAGCAATGGAAGTGCTCCACCGGCATAAGCCAGAATCAGGGTATTAGTCATAGTTCCCATGATATCACGGCCTACATTCATGCCGGCACCTATCAATTGCCAGGTGTTCAGATTCGGGTTGGCTTTCCTGACCTCATCTATAGCTGAAGCAATAGACATGGCAACATCCATGGTTGCCCCCAGAGCTCCAATAATAATACCGGCAAACAGGAGTCCCTGCATATCTACCTCAAAACCATCTATAAACAGAAGCATCCTGCTTTCTTCAGTAGCAAAACCGCTCAAATATGCCAGATCACCTACAAGAATAGCCAGAAGCCCAGCGATCATCACTCCTCCAATTGTACCCAAAGTAGCTGCCATTGATTTCCTCGTCAGCCCTCCAATTATAAACATGGTCAGAAACGTTACAACGGCCAGAACCAAAATAGTAACGACAAGAGGTGAAGAACCTTTTAAGATAGCAGGCAGCAGAATCTTGTATATAGCCAGCACAGTCAAACCCAGAGCCAATAAAGATTTAATTCCTTTCAGTCCCCCGATCAGAATCAGGACCAGGATAAAAGCGATTACCAGATAGTTTACATATGATGCCCTGGCCATGTCGGATATGTATACTTCGCTGACTTCTTCATTTTCTTCACTTATGTAAAGCAGAACCCTGTCCCCGGGATTAACTTCAATGTCCCAACCCGGACTTCCCGACAGGGTATTCCGGGCTTCAAAAACCTGTCCTTTGTACTTTCCGCTCAAGACCTTAACCGTTACCAGTTGTTCCTGGAAAAAACCACTTTCTCCTGACTCCTGACTGATAGTATCAACTTTTTTTACTTCTGCCTTTTCATATAATTCCTTAAGATTTTCTTGTTCAGCATTAATACCTGTTTCTGCTCCTATAACTCCTGAAACAGGCATATTACCCAGAATCATCATACATAAAGCCATGATAATAATTATCTTTTTACTCCTGCCGCGCATATTATCTCCTCCCTGTTTAGTACTTAAAGCGTATATAAAAACTGCTGCCAATTGCAGAAGTCTCAATTTCTATTGCTGCTTTATGCCGTTCAGCTATGCTGTAACAAATTGTCAAACCCAGACCAGTTCCACTTTCCTTGGTGCTGAAAAAGGGATCCCTGATCTTTTCAATTATACCGGGCTCAATACCCGGGCCCTGATCCCGAACCCGCAGAACCACTTCATCTTCTTCTATGTATGTTGCAATAAAAACCTTACCACCATGATTCATAGCCTCCAGGCCGTTACGGACAAGATTAAACAGAAGCTGACGAGTCTCTTTCTCATCCAGGAGCAATAAAGGGATATTACCCAGTTCCAGTTCCAGGGATTTATCCTGAGCCAGAGCATTGGCCACCATCAATGGAAAGATGTTTTCAATAATAGTATTTAAATTCTGCTCTTTTAGAACGGCCATTTTGTTTTTTGCCAGGGAAAGGAACTCTGTTATTATCAGGTTGGCCCTGTCCAATTCCTCTATCATAAGGGCAAAGATTTCTTTATACTCTCTATGTTCCTGGTTTTCAGCAAACATCTGCAGGAAACCGCGCACACTGGTCATGGGGTTCCTGATTTCATGGCCAATACTGGCAGCTATTTCGCCTACCAGGTTCAACTGATCCATACGGGCCATTTTCTGAACCATTTTGATACGCTCTGTAATATCAGTAATTAAAGAAAGAACACACTTTTCTCCATTTACTTCCAGGATTTCCGAAGACAGCAGTCCCGTGCCTTCATTAAGCATTTTGAATTCCAGATTACGTATCCCGCCCTGTTCTTTCAAGAGCCTTATGAAATTCTTCCGTTCTTCACGTTCTGCCCAGATACTTATCTCATCTGCGCTGTGACCTATCAATTCTTCTCTTTTATAACCTATAAAAGCCTGGAACCTCTCATTAACATCAATATAGTACCCCTCTTTCAGGGTAGTAATAGCCATCAGCTGCGGGCTGGCATTAAACGCCTTGGAAAAGCATTCTTCGGATTTGCGTAAGGCTTCTTCAGCCTTTTTGCGCTCGCTGATATCAAAAATAACTCCTAATGCTGCCGGTTTTCCTTCAAATTCAATAATATCAGCAGATAAATATCCCCAGAACTCTTCACCACTTTTGCTTATCAGCAGTGTTTCATAAGGGGGGATAATTTGTCCTTCCTGTCGCGCCAGACTCCTTTCTCTGGTCATTTCTCTGTAATCGGGATGAATAAAATCCCAAACAGGCCTGTTAAAACACTCTTCCTTTTTATAACCAATAATCTTTTCAAACGCAGAGTTTACATAGCGGAACTCACTTCCCTGCAATACATATATCAAAGCGGGAGCGGTATCTGCCAGCTTGCGGAATTTTTCTTCACTCTTGAGCAAGGCTGCCTGCACCTGCTGGCGTTCCCAGTAACTGCCGATCATTTCCGCCACTACTTCCATGCTGGCAACATCCTCATCCAGCCACAGCCGGGATTTACGGTTATCAAAACCCATGAATCCTGCTATTTCCATGCTGCCGGAGTAGATAGGGACGATGATAAGCGAACGAATATTATGCTTCCTCAGATATTCCTTTGCTTTATCAGCTTCAGGCGGAAGTTCAAGAGCATCAGATATTACTATGCGTTTTTCTTTTTCCAGTTCATCCATCAGGAAACGAAGTAATAAAATATCCAAAACTTGAGCCTCGTCCAGCCTGGATTGAATACCAGATGCAGACCATTTATGCTCAGTTTTTACCTGCTCGTTTTCATTAATGCGGAAAATGTAGGCCTGTTCTACCGCCAGCGCATCTCCCAGTATTCTTAGAACCTCCTGGAAGCCTGGTTCGTCCGCACTGATAAAAAGCCTGGCAGTCCTGGATACAGCTTCTTCAATTACTAGCCGGTGCTGGATTTGAGACTCTATTTGTCGGCGTTCACGAATTTCACTTTCCAGGTTTTCATTAAGCACCTTGAGCTTTATCGTACGCTCCTCTACTCGTTGCTCCAATTCTACTCTGGCCTTATGTAATTCAGCCTCATTTTGCTGTCGTTCCCAGTAAACAGCAATTATCTCTGCCAGCATTTCCAGGGCTTGCACATCTCCGGTCACCCACTGCCGGCATTTACTGGTATCATCAAAGCCAATTATACCCAGCAGTTCGGCTTTAGTTGAGTATAAGGGAACCATTATTACCGCAGACACTTTCTGGCTCAATAGGAGCTCCTTTTCCGCAGCAGCTTCAGGCGGAATGTCATTTAAGTCCCCTATCATTATATTTTTTCCACCCTCAATATTATTCATGAAATATGGGAATTGCATCATATTCATATCCTGACAATAATCAAGCTGTGCTCCAGTACCTGGAGCACACCACTCACACATCGTATCCAGGTTTTGGTAATTATCTTTGAATATACAAATATAGCCTCTATCAGCTGTAAGGGCTTCCCCAATTGTATGTAAGATTTCCTGATAATCAGGATTTCCCGGTACTACAAAAAGCAAAGAAACTGCATAAGCTAAAGAATTTTCAATTTTCAATCGGTACTCTATTTCCTTTTCAGCATCTTTTCGTTCAGAAATCTCCCGGCCAGTAAGAAGCAATAAGGCCTTCCCGCTATGGTCGAAAAAGAGTCTATTGCTGCTTTCCATCCAGATATAGGAGCCGTCTTTTTTTCTATATCTGAACTCGGCAGAACCTTCCCCCTCCTCGATAAGTTTTCTTTTTGCAGCAAGAGCTATATTCAGGTCATCAGGATGAACCAAATCCACCGCATTTTTCCCCAGCAAATCATTCCTGCAATACCCCAGTATTCTAAATATAGCGGAGTTTACATCGATTATAGTCATATTGTCATCTATAGTTGCTAATGCAATCATATCCCGAATATTATCGATAATAAGCCTGTCCCATTCCCCCGCAGTGTTGATTCCACCCTTCAAATTCTCTATCCTTTCCAGGGATGATTCCAGCTCTGCTACTCTTTTCCGCAGACTATCATTTTCTTTTATTAATTCTTTTTCCCTCATTTTGGCATACTCCCAATAGATTTAATAATACAAGGCACCCCGGAATGAGGTGCCTGATAGCTTTAGAATTTAACGATAATCCTTAATACTGGCTTGAGCATGCAATTCTTGCAAATAATCACTATAGGCTGTTTCATCCTTATTGTTCTTCAGATATTGATTAATCTGGCTTTCGGCTTCTTCAAAAGGAATAATTCTGCTTTCTTCTATTTCTCCTGCTTTGATAATATGGTAACCAAAACTGCTTTTAACCGGCCCTTGCATAATCTCTCCTTCTTTTAGCTTCAGGGCTGCTTCTTTGAATTCGGGAACCAGACTACTGTCTTCATTGACCACCTGTAAATAGCCTCCTTGCTTTCCGCTGGGACAAGTGGAATATTCCTGAGCCAATTCTGAAAAATCCTGCCCTTCAGAAATTTTCAGAAGAATATCATGGGCTTTTTCCTCATTATCCACTAATATATGGGAAATATGAATACCTCCCTTTTCCTTAAAGCTGTCCAGGTTCTGGTCATAAAATGCTTTTATTTCTTCTTCGCTTACTGTAATATCGGCACAAATCTCTTGCTGTAATTTCTGGGAAAGAATATTGTGTCCGATTTCTTCACGTAGTTCTCCTTCATCAATCCCCATTTCTTGTAAAAACCCTTCATAATCATCAGCCTGTTTTCCAAAAGCAGTGTCTTTAAAATTATTCAGCCCTTTCTCCACTTCTTCATTACTTATTTCCAGACTTCGGGCTGCAGCCTCCTGCTGTATTATCTGTTTAAGTATCAGACTATCAAAAGCCCATTGTTTAAGTCTTTCAATAGTGTCCTTATCCTTTTTTTCATCAAGCTCGACATTTTTTCCCGCTTCGCCATCTGCATCACTAAGATTTTGAATTTCATATTCCCTTTTTATCATTTCGTAATAATCATTATAATCCTCAAGGCTTATGGTATCTCCGTTTACTTCTGCTATTATTTCTTCTCCTGAATCACCACAGGCCATCAAGAATATTCCAGCGAAAGCCAGTACCATACATAAGACTATCTTTTTCAATATACTCATCCTCCAAAAAAAAACTCATTGCAATTATAACATACTTTACTTACACGGGGCAGACCAGGGGGGCAGACCAGGGGGACGGTTCTTAGACCAGGGGGACGGTTCTTGTGGCTTTGGCTGGTT
>Ga0334890_1001053_pt1 | contig 40931 bp, 38 predicted proteins | sample GraSluR1_MG_3_FD_207220 | JGI IMG/M metagenome (GOLD analysis project Ga0334890, IMG submission 207220) | Sludge microbial communities from methane-producing bioreactor in Wageningen University, Netherlands - Granular Sludge_31_08-R1 | ecosystem: Engineered > Bioreactor > Anaerobic >... | reverse complement strand
ATCAATTTGCTTACCTTCATATGTCATTCCTGCATTAATCATAACCTTCCCAGAAGAAGCATTCATCTCAAAGTGCCTTGCATATATCCTATGAAACTCTTTTTGTTCAAAAGCCCATTTAATTATCGCTTTTAAAGCCTCGGTTGCATAACCATTATTCCAATACTCTTCCCCTATCCAATACCCAACTTCACCATTCTTCGATTCGCTATTATTCCCAAGTCCGATTGCTCCAATTAAAATACCTTCACCCTTTAAAGTAATCGCAAACTCATATCTAACATCCTTTTCAAACCATTCTTCATGGCGATTAATCCAATTTATCGCAACATCTTTGGCATATGGATAAGGTAAAGCCAAAGTTGTTTTAGCAAGATTATAGTTATTGCAATTATTACTTACAGCCTGTGCGTCTTCAATTACAAAAGGTCTTAATATCAACCTTTTGGTTTCAATAATCTTATCTACCATATTTAAAACTCCTTATCAATTAAACACTTCTTTATTATTAATATATGCATCGATGAGAAAATCAGCCAAATCTAAAATATCCTTTCCTTCTCCTGGAGTTGGACAATTGGTTGCTATTCTTATATATTTTTGTTGCAATAATCTATCAATTTTACCATCAAAAATAAGTTTTTCATAAAAATTGACGAACTGGAAAAACGCTTCATATTTCATTTTCTTTAATATCATTTTTGTATACTTATCTTTTTTATTAATAGCCTCTTCTCTTAATTCAATCAAATCAACCAAATAGTAATAAGGTTTAGTCAAAATTTTTTGTAGAGCTTTAGGATTATCTTGAGCACTTCTTATCTTCTCTAAATTCTTCTTATACGAAGAAAAGTCTTTATTATATAATTGTTGTAAGGAAACCAAAAGCAATAAACTAGCTTGTAAAGGTTTTTTAACATCGAGTCTTTCAATTAAATCATTATCAAACTCAATCTCAATTAGCCTTGTCCCATATGCCATTTCACCGTTCGATCTTAAAAGGTAAAGAAAAGCCAATCTAGAATCCTGATATTTTTTTGCTTCTTTATAATTGACTCCATCATTACGGACATTAGGTAGTGGCAACCAATTAAACATTACAAACAAAATATTAACAAAGAATAATGTTAGAGGTATTATTTTAAGCAAAGGCGATATTTCAAACCTAAGAAAAACCAAACCAATAACTGCCAAAAAGAAATTGACGATAACTCCACCAGCATTGTACCAAAAGATTGGCAAATCATTAGTTTTAGGAGGAATCATCAAACACTGACCTGCAGTTCCGTGAATACCGTATTTCTTAAAACTGTATTTTCCTCTTTCATCTTTGAAGATGGTAAAAGATTTGTACCTAAAACTCAGAAATGAATACCCGGTTAGTTTACCAAACAAAAGATGACCTGCTTCATGAAGTATTAAAGATACTTGCCAGCAGATAAAAATTATAATCCAAACTAATATAATCTCTAAGCCACCGAAATTATAATCAAAGGTATCTATGATTTTACCAAGAAAATAGCCCAAAACAAAAAACCATAAGAAAAACATTAAAAACCAAATTATGCCAGTAAGTGTCTTTTTCATAATAACCTCAAAATTAAATACTTTTAATAAATTATAACATTTTTAACAACCAAATTAAATTAAAAAAGTCAGCTTTCGACTAAAATCGAACAATCGTATTGCCAGATAATCAGTCAAAACCAACCTTAATTTTTATAATGGTCGGAAAGACAGGATTTGAACCTGCGACCCCTTGGCCCCCAGCCAAGTGCTCTACCAAGCTAAGCTACTTCCCGAGCAATAATATAATAACAGAAAAACCACTATTTTTCTAGAAGAAAAATAATTCTAACCATTCTTTTTACTTTTAATCACTCTCATTATGCAAAGATATAAAATCAAAAACAAAACAATGATTATCAGCAACCACTTCAACAAGCTAGCCACTTGCAAGACTCTAAGTAAAAAGATTGATTGCAAAGGATAAATACCAACATTGATGCTAGCAAAGGTATTTTCAACAAAATCCATTGCCACAGCAAACAGTGGCAAAAGCAAAAATAGTCTTTCTTTTTTTCTGTTGCTTGTAGCAACAAGATTAGCAATAATAGAAACGAAAAAAACATAATATACAAAAGGCCATACGACATCAAAAGTCCATCTCATCAATATGTAAAAATCTCGACCTGATTCTTGATAATCCTCCATGGCTTGATAAAAATCATTTGAACTATAAAAAAAGCCTGTGTCTGGTGAAAAAGATGAGTTTGTTTGAACCTCTGAAAGTTTCGCAAAATATGGTAAAACTAATATTAAAAACATAATAAAAATAATGGATGATAGTAATAATCCCTTTTTTGATTTAATAAAGCTTTTAAACATAGATTATTAATTCCTTTCTAATTGAAGGTATTTAGCTATTTGTTCAATAACTCTATTTTGTTCTTTGCCTTGAAAGATAAACATGAAATCATGAGGTAACTTATAATAACTATGTAATATTATCCCTGGATTTTTATGGTGAAACCTCAAAACATCAGGGTACAAGATATCATCAGTCCCTGCGAAGATAAATATGCTTTTATCACCAAAATCTTCATTAATAGGAGATATCTGTCCATCAGAAAGGTCATAACTACCTTGATAGTCTCTAGCAGCTGATAATAACTCTTCTTTCGTAAACATTAACTCTTTTTCTTCTAAATCAACTATATCTGGATTTGTCATCGTTAAATCTAACCAAGGTGACATTAAAAATAATTTTTTGATATTTTCTTTGTGTTTTGAAAGCACTAAAGCTAAATTCGCACCAGCGCTGTCTCCAAGAAAAATCACTTCTTTTGCCTTTGTCATCTCTTCAATCTTCTCAACGACTAATAAAGATTGTTTAATAACTGATTTTGCTTTATTATCTGGTGCTATCGGATAATCTACATAATAAGAGTCAATTCCTACCAGTTTACTTAAATTCATGATAAAATTATAATGTCTTCTTGTCCCTTTTAGCACATAACCTCCCCCATGGAAATAGATGATTATCTTCTTTTCTTTTGAATTAGTTCCAAACTTTAAGACATTTATTCCCTCGATAATAAAAGTATTAGCTTTATGTTTCTTCTTAGGTTTGATAAACTCTTGTCGTTTTTTAACAACAAATGACAAGAGGCTTCTCTTATTTATTCTTTTAATTAAAGACAACAAACTAAGGAATAAACTCATTCCAAAACTGTTTTTGTTTCTATGTTCAACAATCATAAGTTTTCCTTTCTAAAAATAATGAAATGAGGTAAAATCATGAATAAAAGACTGTTAATTGGTTTAATTACAGGTGCTTCATTGGGTGTTGTTTGTATACTAGGTGCTTTTGTAAGAAGCAATGAACCCTTATCTGGTATCTATTTATTTGCATTTTGGTATAATCGCTTGATTATGGGTTTAGTAATTGGACTTCTAAACGAAAACCGTTTCAAACAACTATTATTAAAAGGCTTATTAATCGGAACATTAGTCTCTCTTGCTTTCTATCTAAGTACTGATCTTAAAGATTTAATGGGATTTATTGCTGGGATTGTATATGGAGTAATTATTTCGCTTGCAATCTATAGATTCTCAATAAAGAATTCTATTTAAAATCATTTGTTGTTTGAAGATTTCTTGCATAAGCCAAGATATCATCCAAATTTGCTTTGTCGACATAATTTGATGGGTTATAAAAACCATTTAGTATCTCTTCTTCATCACTAGTTCTATTCGACTTTTTTTCGATCATTTTAAAGAAAAAATTCAGCATTTTTCTTTGGATACCAGTAACTTTATTGAAGTCTATTCCACCCGCCAAATAAAAAAATTTGTGGAAGTCTAATTGATCTTCGGTAAAATTTTTAGTCTTGATATCAGCAATTGCTTTTTGATCATAGTTATTGCCTGCACATGCAAAAATGATGATTGGTTTCTTCTTGAACCAACTCAATACTTTCTTGATTTTATTCATTTTGCCAATATAGACCCCACTACCAAAAATAATGTTTTGGTAGTTTTTTATTTCTCTTCTCTTGAAATCCGATAAATCTCTTAACTCCCATCCTAAATCCTCTGCTATCCACTGAGCATACTGCAAGGTGTTTCCATATTTAGACTTGTATAAAACTATATTACTCATTCTTCTTATCCTTCCTTCTTATATTCTTTAGCGCTTTGTCAGCTGCTATTTTTCCTGTCAATATACTTATTGGAACACCTGATGGTATGTATGTCCACTGCCCTGCTTGTAAGATATCTGGAATTTTAGTAAGACAAGATTTTGTGATCTTAGATGTTTTGTTAATCGCTAAAACTTCTTCATTAGTAAAAGAAAACCCAGTAATTGCTCCTTCAAGATTTCCACTTATTCTTTCAATTGAAAGTGGTGATGAACTAAACCTATGAATTATTTTATCTGAAATGCCGTCAAATATACTATCATTTAATACCTTAATCATTTTAACTTCACAAAACTCTTTGAACTCTTCATAGATATCTATACTCTTAATTTTTTTGACTAAATCATAATCCATAAGAATGCTGATTATCAGACCTGTTTTATTCTGTGGTGACAATTCTTTATTTCTTAAAGCAGGAATCGATATTTCATAGGTAGTGAACTCTAATAACTCCTCTAACCATTCAAAAACCTTAACCTTATCTAGTGATTCTTTAACTGCTTGTAATTTCGAAAACACTTCTGATTGTCCTTTCTTACTAGGCGTATAGAAGAAGTGTTCTGTACAAATATTACCGAAATATTCACTAGGAATATCTAGGGCAAGATAAAGTGTAAACGTCGAATCGCTGCCTTTTACTTGCTTTAATGATTCTTGTCTTTGTTCAATTCCATTCAAAATCTTTTTGTTACTAATCTTTGATAGATCAACAATATCATATAAGGTTTTAATATCAGCCGCCCAAACGAGTTTGTCATAGCTGTAACTATTACCTTGTTCATCATATATTAACTTTTCTATAGGCTCGATTCTCCTTATTTTAGTACTTAAAGCAATTTCTCCATGATTTTTTATAATATAGTCTTTAATCTTTTCAGGGAAATCTTTCATACCTTTGATTGGATACTCATAATCAAGATAGAGGCTGAAATAACTCAAAGCAAATGAAGCTGGTGTTTTCTGAAAAAAATGCTGGCTTATAATATCAATTAAAGACTGACTGCTGGTCATTTTAAGAAGATATTCATCGATTGGAGCTTGTAGTTTATTAATTTTTCTTACTTTTGAAAGATATCTAAAAACCCAAGGCAATAGAGTTTTGAACAAAAACTCTTTATCATTCTTTAAATCTTTAAACAAAGGATTTTCAATTCCATACAAAACTGACATATAATCCATTACTTTTTTTATCTCAATAATAATTCTGCTAATATCTTCAACATTCTCTGGATATATTCGTTTTAACATATCTTGATAGTTTTCTAGACTGTCCTTTGTTTCAACTTTAACAATTTCGTTTTCAATTCCAATTGAAACCTTGCTCTTCATAAATTCTATATCAATCCCTAGAGCTTTAAGCATCGGTTTAACAACACCAGAATCAACAACGCCTCTAGCACCGCCATCATATAAAAATCCATCACGATTAAAAGAGTTTACCAAACCCCCTACATAATCCTCTTTTTCAATCAATAAAACCTTCTTTTTTTCTTTACTTAAAAAAGCTGCTGTTGTCAATCCTGCTATTCCAGCTCCAACAACAATAACATCATATTTCATAATATCACCGCTTCTTTTCAGATAGGCCAGTCATCTCTAGACTGAGATCCCAAATTCTCTTTTGATTCTTTATGTTTAAAGCATGTTTAGCTGGTAGTTCCTCGATTGTTAAGTTAAAAAATTTGCCGGTAACATCTTTCATTTCTTGAGCAGCAGCCAAATAATACAATGCCTCACCAGAAATTATTGGGTCTTTTAAGAATTTAAACGTTACATTTTTTAAAAACCATCGGTATAGTCTCCCATTATTACTACCAATATTGGTTTTAACACCCCCTGGATGCATCGCATTGATAGTCACACCACTACCTTTCAGTTTTTCAACAAATTCCCATGTTGTCAAAAGTTGTGCTGTTTTAGATGCACCATAACTCCTAAGACCTGTATATATTCTCTTCTTCCAGTTTACATCATCGATTCTCAAGCCCTTGAACCTATGACCTTCAGAGTTAACTTGGATAATTCTCGAAGGTGAACTAGCAATCATTAAATCAAGTAAAAGATAAGTAAACAAAAAAACGCTGAGATGATTGACACAAAAAACCATTTCATACCCGTCATTATTATATATTTTCCTTGTTGAATGTATTCCAACACTATTAATCAAAACATCGATACGCTGATATTTATTCTTAATTAGCAGAGCAGCCCTACGCACTTGATCTAAATCAGAAAAATCTGCTATAACATAATCAACTAAAACGCCATAATCATTCTCAATTTCAGCCTTAGTTCTCTTGGCTTTTTCTTCATCGCGTGCTACGATTACCAGGTTGCTGCCAGCCTTTGCAAAACTTTTTAAAGCTTCGAGTCCAACTCCAGATGTTGAACCACTGATTACTGAAATCAAACCATCCATTCTTTCAGTTGTCTGTTTTTGAATTGCTTTTCGATTTTTTAAAAACATCAGCTGATTTGGTAACTTCATGCTATCTACCTCCTATCCAAAAAAGACTCTCATAAACCAACGATAAACTCTTCTAAATATCGGGATTCCATCATAGATATCTCCCCATAAATCATAATAATCTCTTTGTTCGATAATTTTTCCTTCATCATTAAAAGTCAATCTGGTTGCCCCAAAGATTGGTTTCTTGGGAAAAATTCGAAAAGACATCGTCATTTTCCAGTCCATCATTATTATATTGTCAGTTTTTACTATATTGTAGATATCCATATTCAAACTTCTACATCTTTTTGTAAGACGATTGCACATCGCTTGAAATTTTTCAATTCCTATAATCTGTTGAATCGAATCTTTAAATATTATCTTTTCATGATAAAACGGAAAAATATGAGACCAATCAGGTTTTCCCATATTATTGTATGTCTTTGACCATTCCTCTTTGATTAGATCTATTGAGATAGCTAAACCCTCATGAACCTTTTCTTCCATATCACACCAACCTCTTTCAAAGAACCTAAACATATTATGATTCTTAATTTTATCATATTGAGCATTAAGATAAAACTAATAAGACCAAATATTTACACATATTTTTTTGGCACTTTGAATAAAGAACTCCGACATATCGAGTTTACAATAGTTTTTTTTTATAAATGTGTTAAAATAAAAGAAAAAATGGAATCGGTGATGATAATGGCAAATATCAAAGATGTAGCAAAGAAAGCTGGATGTGGAATTGCAACAGTATCTCGTGTAATCAATAAATCCGGCTATGTAAAAAAAGAGACAAGAGAGAAAGTTGAATCGATAATTAAAGAACTCGGTTATCAACCAAATGAAATCGCAAGAAGCATGACCAAACAAAAAAATAATATCGTTGGTTTCATTCTTCCAAACTCAAAACATATATTCTTCGGTGAACTTCTTTATCATGTTGAAGAGGAGTTATTTGATTTAGGCTACAAATTAATGCTTTGCAACTCATCTGAGAAGATTGAAAAAGAAATCCTTTATCTTGACATGCTTAAAAACAATCGTGTTGATGCTTTAATCCTTTTAACAAATAATGATGTCGAGAAGTATCTTAACAAAAAGTTACCTATCGTATCATTTGACCGCTACTTTGATAACGTACCATATGTTGCTAGCGATAATTATATGGGCGGAGTTTTAGCAGCGAAAAGACTCTTGAAGCATGGTTGCAAGAAAATAATGTTTGTTGGAGATGACGCTCAGGGAGAATACACTGAAGTTAAAACAGATGTGTCAAGAAGAAGGATGGCTTTTTTTGAAACCTTGAAAGCAAATAATATTGATAATATCATCAATATCGAATATCCATTAAAAAACTATTTTGTAACCGTCGAACAATTCTCACAGCTTTTAAAACCATATCCAGATGTAGATGGGATTTTTTGTATTTCTGACTTTGTAGCATATACAGTAATCAAAGTTCTCGAAGCAAGAGGTAAAAGAGTTCCTGAAGATGTTAAAGTAATCGGTTATGATGGCGGTAGAACTTTTTATAACTTCGGTAAAAAAATCACTTCTATCAATCAAGACTCCAAATCAATAGCTAAAGGAATAATCAAACTTCTCTTAGAATTTGATCCTAATAATCCTGAGAAGAAAATCATCATCCCTGTTGAAATTTCTGAAGGAGAAACAGCATAAAATTATCATAAAAAATATTTTTTACAATTGACAGCGTTTTCATTAAGTGATATAATTACGCTATAATAGTTTAAAATATTTTTTTAAACTGCACTGGAAAGGTTTCCACTTTCCCTTGTATATTTTTTTTAAAACTAGATGGAAAGGTTTTCATATCAATTATTAATAAAATTGATATGGTTATATGATATAGGAGGGCCAATATGGTCTGGGATCAAAAAATAAAACTAACGGAGAAAGATATCGATATTTTACTAACAGGTGAGATCCTAATCGATAATATTATTCATAAAAATACCGATACCTCTTCTCATATAATCGGTGGTAGTCCTTTTAATATCTGTAAGAACCTAACAAAAATGCATATCAACAATCGCTTTTACGGCGCTATTGGCAACGACAGTTATGGTCTGGAAATACAAAGACAGATCAAAGCTTGGAATATTCAAGCTTATCTCAATGTGACAGACCTAAGCACATCCTCCGTAACGATGGATCAATCAATTTCTTCTCCTTTACCTATATTCCGTCGTTCTGCCGATAGTTCAATTTTGCTAACAAAGCGGTTGCTTGATGAAATAGCTAGGACAAAATTATTTCATTTTACCTACTGGCCTTTATCAAAAGAACCTGGTCGTTCAACGATTTTGAGTCTTCTTGATAAGGCCCACGCAAACAATGCTCTGATCGGTTTTGATCCAAACTATCATCCTTTATTGGATGATCAGGAACAAACTGGTTTAAAAACCATCAGAGATATTATAAATAGAGTTGATATCATAAAACCAAGTTTAGATGATTCGTATCGAATGTTTGGTGAGAAAAGCACTGAGGAGTATTTGGAGCTATATGAAAAACTTGGTGCAAAACTGACAATAATGACTTTAGGAAAAGAAGGTATGATTGCAAGATATCAAGGTCACACTTTAAGATTACCTTCAATGGCTAAAGATGTTATTGATGCTACCGGAGCAGGTGATGCTTTCTGGAGTGGTTTTTATGCCGGATTAATCTTTGAGAAATCAATTTATCAGTCATTCGTTATGGGCTTAACAGCAAGCAGCCTTAAAATGAAAACAATCGGCCCGGAATTTGATGTAACTGATTTCCAAATTCATCTTGAAAGAAAGGGAATATAACATGAACATAACTTTTTTGAATCCTCAAGGTAATTTTGATAGTTTAGATTCATTTTGGACTGAACATCCAGATTTTGGTGGCCAATTGGTTTATGTAAAAGAACTAGCTTTGGCAATGGGCAATTTAGGACATAAAGTTGATATTATAACTAGAAGATTTCAAGATGAGTTCTTTAATATCTTTGATAAAAAATATGATTACTATCCAGATAATGAAAATGTTAGGATTGTCAGGATACCTTGTGGACCAAATTCTTTTCTTAATAAAGAGGTTTTATGGAATCATCTCGATGAATGGACAGATAAGATAATTGAGTTTTTTAAAGAACAAGAACAAACACCAGATTTTATTACTGGTCATTATGGTGATGGTGGAATATCAGCAGCTATGATCAAGAAAAAAATAGGCATCCCTTATTCTTTAACCGGTCATTCTTTAGGCGCACAAAAGCTTGATAAACTGAGGCTTCTGGGAGAGAGTTTAGAAACATTAAATAAGAAATACGCTTTTTCAACCCGCATAGAAGCAGAGCGCATCACAATGAAATATTCAGATTTAATTTTCGTATCAACTGTTCAAGAAAAATCAGAACAATATTCACATATACTATATAAAGATATTACAAAGAACATTGATAAGCGTTTTATAATAGCTTCTCCTGGAGCTAACACAAGAGTTTTCAGTACAAACACCCAAGATTTCGATAAAGAATATTACCCTAAATTTTCTGAGGTTTTAAAGCGTGATATAAAAGAAGAACGGTTGCAACTACCATATATAATATTAGCTAGTAGACTAGACCCAAAAAAGAATCATCTCGGTTTAGTAAAGGCCTACGCAAAAGATGAAGAACTTCAAAAAAGAACAAATTTAGCTATTTCACTTAGAGGAGTTGAAAATGCTTTTGAAGATTATTCAAAACTCAAACCACAAGAAAAATTGCTTTTATCAGAAATTTTTGAGATTATCGAACAATTCTCTTTAAAGGGCAAAGTTTCATTTATCTCCATTAATTCTCAACTAGAATTAGCTTCATTCTATCGTTACATGGTTGAATATAAATCAATTTTCACGTTGACTGCATTATATGAGCCTTTTGGTTTAGCTCCAATTGAAGCTATGAGCACAGGACTTGTAGCCGTTGTAACAAAATATGGTGGTCCAGCTGATGTGCTTGCTGAGAATAACGAAAGATATGGTGTGTTAGTTGATGTCTTTGAACAATCAGATATTATTCGCGGTCTTAAAGAAGCGTTGGACAATTATGAAGAATACAAATTAATGGGTATTAGAAGAGTCAATGAAAAATATACTTGGGAAGCTACTGCTAAAACCTATATTGATGCAATATGTCAGGTTTTAGCTCAAACTTCATTAAAAAATGAAGTTGAGATTCCTTCTTACTTTATAAATCTAGATAAAGATGAGATACCCCTAGATTTCATAGAAAATAAAATATTTGAAACGGAGAAAAAAATATGATTAGAACCATAAGAAAAACTGAGTATCCTTCAGAAAAACCAATTATGATCTATCTTTTCAAAGTTTTGATGTGGATAACTTCAATCCCGTTGATTTTTATCTATTCACCTCTTCGCTTTGTTATTAAGATTATCAGTAGTATTCTGCTTTTTATCTTTAGTAAAGAAACAGAGAATGCACAATATAATCTCACAAAAAGGTTGTCCGATTTCGTTTCTTCACCATTAAAGACATGTAAGTTGAAGTCTATAGTTAATCCTGTGTTAAAACTGATGAAGATTTTAACTAAAGGAATTTTATTCTTGATTAAATATATAACTATTAGCGAAAATACAAAATTCATGAAAGCATTGACTTTCCTAAGCACAACTCATCCTTATAAAGGTAATAACTTATTTATTAAATACTTAGATAAGTATACGATAGGAGAAAAAGAACAAGCTCAGCGCAACCGTAATTTCATTTTTTTCCTTTTACCAGCTTTAGGAAGTTTCATTGTCTTTGTAATGGTACCTTTCTTTATGGGAGTCTACTATTCTTTTACTGACTGGACTGGACTAAACAGTGGTCAAGAGATATGGATATGGTTTAAAAACTATAGCAACATCTTTAATGATTATGTTTTCATATATTCATTTATCAGAACAGTCTTATACTCTGTACTAAATGTTATTGTTATTAATATTGTTGCTTTCTCTTTAGCTTTATTAGTTACTCAAAACTTAAAACTTAAAAATGTTTATCGAGCTGGCTTTTTTATGCCTAATTTAATTGGTGGTTTGGTTCTTGGTTATATCTGGCAATTTGTCTATTCAAGTGTCTTTCCAGCAATTGGAGCTGCAGCTGGTTTGGAAGGAGCATTGTTCTCTCATAGTTTGATCGGTTCAAGAGCTACTTCAAATGAAGCAATGGGAGCATTGCTTGGAGTTGTAACTTGGCAGTATGCGGGATATATTATGATGATTTACATTGCTGCTTTGTTAAATGTCCCTCAAGACTTGGTAGAAGCATCAAAAATAGATGGTGCTAATAGTTATCAAAGACTTAGAACAATCATTTTCCCTTTGGTAGCTCAAGCATTCACAATCTCATTATTCTTAACTTTGGTCACATCCTTCAAGCAATATGATACTGTTCAAGCGCTTACCCAAGGAGGTCCGGCAACAATTATTCCAGAGTATTTAGCGAACGCCATGGATGTTCCTACTTATACAACTGTCCGCTCACTCGATTTAATGGCGATTAATATTTACAACACTGCTTTTAGTAGATATCAAATGGGAGTAGGCCAAGCTAAAGCAATCATATTCTTCTTGATTTTAATGGTGGTAAGTATTGCACAAGTTACTTATAACCAAAAGAAAGAGGTGGAGTTATAATGAAAAAAGCACTTAATACAGCTTTATCTCTTTTGAAAAAGTTTGGTTTTTGGTTAGCAACTCTTCTATCTGCTATTGTATATTTATTTATTATTAATCCTCTCTATTTTATAGTTAGGATACTCTCAAAAGTATTTATATTAATTATCGATGGATTTAGATTATTGATTTCGGTAATCAAAAACAAAGGTAAAAGTGCTCCTTTAGTTGAACTTTCAAAAACTTTTTCTTCTATTAGAAATTTCCTTGTCATGTTATCGATTAAAAGAAGATACAAAGGTCATAATAAGTTTTTAAGAAACTTTGATAATAAAGTTATGGGTAGTAGAACTTCTTTACTATATGTAGAAATATTCACCTTTGTTTTGTTATTACTGTTTTTCGCACCATTTGCTTTAATAATTGTTAACGCAACCAAAACAGCAAATCAAATCATTGCAGATCCCTTGGAAGTTGGTACTTTAGAAACATTCTGGAAAAATATTATGAGTATTGTAACAACTACATCTCAAGCTGGTTCAAGAATGCGCTATTGGGAATCTTTTTTCAACTCAATTATTATTACATCAGGTAGTTTATTAACCATAGGTGTATTTTCAGCAATGGCTGCTTGGGTATTGGTAAGAACTAAAAAGAAATACTCAAAAATTATCTTTTTGCTTTTCCTAAGTGGAATGGTAATACCTTTCCAGGTAGTTATGTTACCTTTAGTAAGACTGTTAGAAGTTATCACAACTAATCTTAACCTCGGTATGAAAGATACTTATCACGGTGTCATCTTAGTTTATATTGGGTTTGGCTCACCTTTATCTGTATTTATGTTTCATGGTTTCATTAAATCAATACCTATGGATATTGAAGAAGCAGCAATTATCGATGGCTGCTCTAGATCACAACTTTTCTTCAGAATAATTATTCCAATTCTTAAACCAATTTTTGTTACTTTATTAGTATTAAACGGATTATGGATATGGAATGACTACTTATTGCCATCATTAGTTATTGGAATTACTGGAGAAGTTAGAACTTTACCTCTTGCTGTTGCCAATTTAGCTGGTGCATATGTACGTCAATGGGACTTATTACTTACTAGCGTTCTATTAGCTGCAATCCCCGTAATAATTCTCTTCTTGTTCGCACAAAGATTTATTATAAAGGGTATGACATCAGGAGCTATCAAATAGCATGATTATCTCAAGAAACAATCGCTTAGAACATGAGGATTTACTTGTCGATGAATCGATATTTGCATTACAAAATGGTCTTATTGGCATAAGAGGAAATTTCGCGGAAGGTTATGGTACCGGTGAAAACAAGGAAACACTAATCAATGGTTTTTATAACTTTTATGATTATAGTTATGAAGAAAACTCAATTGCTTTTCCACAAAAAGGACAAAGGATTGTCAATGTAACAGACTCTCAAACAATTGAGCTGTATGTCAACAACAAACCATTAAATCTTAAAAATACCACTGTTATCGATCTAAAAAGGGAATTAGATTTAGAAACAGGATTATCAAAGAGAGAGATTCTTTATCAAACAGAAGAAAATAGAATTCGTGTTATTGAAGAGCGTTTAGTACTTTATGATTTTCAAGAAGCATTTTTAATCAGGTTGAAGATAACTCCTCTTGATAATGACTGCAAATTAAAGATTGTATCGAAACTAAAACTACCTAAAACAATGGAAACACAAAGGTCGGATTCAAGAATTCATAAGCCTAAAGACAAACAATTCAAGTTAGTAAACCTTCAGATAAAAGATGGCTTTAGTTTTATTCAGACCATTACAACAAAATCAAAAATGCAATTAGGAACCGGGATGTTTCATAGCCAAACATTGGATTATCACGATACTCCTGAGGGTATTAATGGATCATGCGATATTTTTATGACTTGCAATGAAACTTATGAGATAGAAAAATATGTTATTTATACTCCATCTCATATACATTCCGATGTTCATGAAAGCAATATTATTTTATCTAATCAACTAATTAGCAAGGATTTTGAATACTATATAAACAATCAAAGAAAGCATCTCAAAGATTTTTGGCAAAAAACTGTTATTAATATCCTTGGTAATGATGTTGTCGATTTAAGAGTTAAATACAATTTGTTTCAATTATATTCAAGCGCTCGTATTCACCCTGATTTAAGTATACCGGCTAAAGGTTTGACTGGCGAGGGGTATGAAGGTCATTATTTCTGGGATACAGAAATATATATGATTCCTTTCTTTGCTTTAACTAACCCCTTAATAGCAAAAAGTCTACTACTATATCGATATTTCAAAAAGTCAGAAGCAAAAGAGATGGCTTTAAAACAAGGGATAGACAAAGGAATTAAGTTCCCTTGGCGAACCATTAACGGTTTAGAAGCTAGTCCTTATTTCCTTGCAGGAAGTGCTCAATACCATATTAACGCTGACATTGGTTATGCTTTTATCAAGTATTATGAGTTTACTGGTGACTTAGAATTTATGTTTGACTATGGTTTCGAAATCCTCTTGGAGACTTCACGATTCCTTTATGCTTCCGGCAATTATTTTCAAGGTAAATTCCATATCAATAATATCACAGGCCCAGACGAGTATACCGTTTTAGTCAATGATAACTATTACACTAATTCAATGGCTAAGTATCAATTCGAATTTATCGTCCAGTTCTATAAGAGTTATAAAGAGCAACTCAAGGATAAGATTAAACTTTTGAAGACAGATGATAAAGAAATTGATGAACTAAACGAAGCAGCAAGATTAATGACTATCATATATGATTCAAATCTACAAGTTTATGCACAAGATTCATCCTTCTTTAACAAAAAAGAGTTGAATCTAGAGAAACTACCTAAAGATAGTTTTCCATTATTATTGCATTACCACCCTATTTTCATCTATCGTCATCAAGTTTTAAAACAAGCTGATGTATTGCTATCAATGTTTCTTTTGGATTATCCAAACATAGATGTCTTAGAGAAAAATTTTGATTACTATCTAAAGAGAACAACACATGACTCAAGTCTCTCTAAATGCATCCATGCAATTGTTGCCTTCAGGTTAAAAAAGAAAGTCTTAGCAAGTCAATATCTCGAAGAGATAATTTCAATGGATTTTGACAACACAAATAAAAACACTGATCACGGATTGCATATAGCTAATGCAGGAGGAATATATCTTGCGATACTCTTCGGAGTATTCGGTTTAAGAATTGCTAAAGATCATTTAATTTTTAGACCCATTTTACCAAACAATATCAAAGGAATAGAAACAAGAATCAAATATCGTGAATGTGATATAACTATTCAATTAGAGGAAAAAGTATTGATAAAAGTATCACAGCCGATCAAATTAGGTATCTACACAGATATCATTCACATTCAAAATGAATATTTGTGTGATTATAAAGATTTTTAAAACTAAAAATTTTAAAAAAATAGGAGGAAATTATGAAAAAAGTATTAATGTTTTTAGTTGCTTTAATGACAATGGCAGCATTCGTAGCTTGTGGAGGAGAAACAACTACAGCTACTACTGCTACTACTGCTGAACAAGTTACCTTAAGAGTTTTCCAAAATAAAGTGGAAATCGATGGTGCCTTGACAACTTACGCAACAGCTTGGGGACAAGCTAATGATGTAAACGTCGAAATAGTTACATGTGGTGGAGACTCATGTGCTTATGGAACTCAGATTTTAGCTGAATTCCAATCTGCTAATCAACCTGACATCTTCGTTATCGAAGGTATGGGTGGATACAACCAGTATTCAGACAAAATATTGTCTTTAGCTGGAGAAGCTTGGCTAGCTGACACTGATTTGGCTTTCAAAGTCGACGGTGTACCTTATGGATTCCCTGTAGCTGTTGAAGCTTGGGGTATGGGTTACAATAAAGCTATCCTTCAAGCTGCTGGAGTAGATCCTGCTTCATTGACAAGCTTAGCGGCTTATGAAACAGCTTTTGCTGCAATTCAAGATTACTACACAGCAAACAGTTTAAATGATTACGCTGTTGTTTCAATGGCTGCTGCTGCTGGTATGACATGGGTTACAGGTTTACACAACTTTAATGGTTATCTATCTGCTGGATTAGATTATGCTGACTCATCAGTAATTGATAACTTGAATGATGGTGTTGTAAATGCTACAAGATTAACTGCATATGCTAACTGGGTTGAGTTATTGTTTGAATATTCAGATGAAACTATTCTTCTTGAAGGAACTTATGATACTCAAGTAGCTAAATTCGCTTCAGGAAAAGCTGCATTTATTCACCAAGGAAACTGGATTGATCCAAATCTAGTATCTTACTTCAATGACAATGGCGGCGAGTTTGAAATGGGTTATGCTCCTCATGCTGCTGCAGCTGGTACTAATGATGCAATCTTCGTATCTGCACCTTCATACTATGTTATCAACAAAAACTCAGGTTCAATTGACGCTGCTAAAGCATTTTTAAATGACTTAGCATCAACTCAAGCAGGACATGAATACATGGTAAACGAAGCTGGTATGGTTCCTGCTTTCAAATCTGTTACATTGTTACCATCAGGACCTCTTTCACAAGCTATGGTTGAATGGATGAGTGCTGGTAAAATCTATGCATGGTGGCAAAATGATATGCCTAGTGATTTCGGTATGGGAGAACTTGGACCTATCTACACATCTTTTGCAGCTGGAAATATTACAAAAGAACAATTTATTTCAGCAATTACTGACAAAATTGAAGCTTTAGGCTAAAAAGAACTAAATGAAAAAGAAAGCAGTTTGGTTGAAATCAACTAAACTGCTTTTCAATTTGTTCTATTTAAAAATTAAATTAACATTATAATAATCCTTATTATATGTTACCTCTTCACCAAACCAATCGGGTTTAATGAAATCATTAGCTGCTTTTAGAGATGAAAATTCTACTTCAATAATCTTTAATCCTAATAGTTGCTTTGAAAAGATATCCAAAGTTGCAATTAAATCATTGTCTAAAGGTAAGAAATATCTTGTTTTTTCAATGCAATTACCTATGATTTTTCTTGAGTAAGTTAGAAAATCTTGCTTTGATATCTCCTCTTCAACTTCTTCTTTTATCATCAAGCCTTTACCTTTTTTAGTTAAATAGTAGAAATCACCAGCTTTTCTAATTCTGACTACCGGTTCAAGTGAAATATAGCCTTGAACAATCTGTATCTTTTGATATTTTTCAAGATTCAAAACTTCTTTATCAAGAAGAAATTTTCTCTCTATCTCATGTTTTCTCATCAAGAAATACCTTTTTTATTATATGATACAGCTCATTAGTATTATCTACCAAATAATCCGGCTTATCTTTTTCTAGCACTTCTAAGCTATCATAACCCCACGTAGAAGCAATCATCTTAATCTTGGCTTTCTTACATGCTTTGATATCACGACTTTCATCTCCAATATAGACTATTTGCTTTCTTTCAACTTTTTCCGAACTAATCAATTTTTTGATCTTCTTATCCTTCCCAAAAATTGAAGATTTCGTAATAATTTTATCAAAAACCATAATATCTTGATTAGTAAGAAACCAGATAATGTTCTCTTTGGAATTTGAAGATAATATTATTAACCTATATCCTTCATCTTTAAGTTTTAAGAGCAAATCTTTAATACCAGGGAAGATTTCTACTTTTTCAATATGCTCTTTAAAAAGCGGTATTGTACTTTTGAATAATTTAGGGATCTTATAGAGAGGAATTCCATATTTTTTAAATCTATTCTCCAATGGCAAGTTGCGTAAAGATAAAAACTCATTTTCACTCATTAGATTATGACTGCTTTTACCAGCGACTTTCAAGTAAACCTCATAAGCGACCTTTGTTGTATTAGCTAGTGTTCCATCAAAATCAAAAACTAAAATCTTTTGCATAAATACCACCTTTTAGTTAAAGTAATCTTTTTAAAGAAAAAACCCGTTTAAACGGGCAGTTGGGGTAAAATAGGTATAGGACCTGATGATTGGTATAACAAAAACCTAATAAATTCTTATACAAAATAACTAAATTCCTTACTACCAAATCTACTGCAAATCCAAAAATTTAAAAACTTCAAATAAATGTTACCTTTAAATCATAGAACTACTGTGTTTCTTGCTACAATAACAAAAATACTAATCAGGTCCTATACAACTATAATATAACATATAAATTCATAAAAATAAATAGACTTAGATAAAATAATTGAAATTGTATCATAAAATGTGTTTTTAGAACATATAAAAATATGAACCTATGATATCATAGGTTTAAATGGAGGAAGAACATGAACAACCTATATCGTTTATCAGCGTTTTATAAAACAGATAGAGGAGGGAACAAGGCAGGAGTATATCTAAATGCTGATGAATTATCCTCCCTCCAAATGCAAAAAATTGCTAAAGAAGTGGGCTATAGTGAAACTGCTTTTGTAACTAAGAGTTCAACTGCAGATTTCAAACTAAGATTTTTTACTCCAAAGAATGAAGTTGAATTATGTGGTCATGCAACTATTGCCGCCTTCAACTTATTGAGAGATTTAAAAATTATAACCCCTGGTCTTTATACTCAAGAAACAAAAGCTGGTATCTTAAAACTTGAAGTAATGGATTCAATAGTTTTTATGGAGCAATTACCACCAACTTTTTTTGAAGTTGTTGAGAAATCTGACTTGGATCAATGCTTTATGGGATTAGTTTATGATCTGGATTTATTACCTCAAGTTGTATCGACAGGTATCAAAGAAATTTTCTTGCCGATAAAAGACCTTAATAACTTAAATCAAATCATCCCTAACTTTGAAGCTATAATTTATACTGCAAATAAATATAATTGCATTGGCATCCATGCTTTCACTTTAAACAAAGAAGTTGATGCTTATGGTAGAAACTTCGCACCTATTGTGGGAATAGATGAAGAAAGTGCAACTGTCACATCAAATGGCGCTTTAGCATGTTTCATACATAGATATTATAAGAAAAAGGATTCATATATTCTTAGACAAGGCTATAGTATGAATCAACCCTCAGAGATTATCGTTAGATTGAAAACAGATAATTATGGTGAAATAACTAAAGTTATTGTTGGCGGTAAAGCTAAAATCATCTAGAATACACAAATAAAATAAAATCTCTTATCTTAAGAAATCAAAACTCGATTAGAATAAGTAACTGTATTATGAAAAAATTAACCCACCAAAAAATTTGGTGGGTAATTTATTATGAAGAATTAAAGAATTTTAATTATTCGTATGGAGTCCAATTAATGTTGCTGAAAGTATCATCATTTTTACTCTTATATCCAGTAGCAAAAATAATATCATAAGTATTTTGTTTGTTATCAATTGTTAATGTATCAATTGGTGAATAAGCAGTTTGTGCTCCGTCAATAGAAGGACCGCTTGTTAACCCAGTTAAACCAGGTTTGTCATCAATTATATTCTTAGCAATTTTAACTGAATCTGCAACTAATTTTCTAACATCTTTAAATACTGTCATTGTTTGAACGCCTTTACCTTTAACTGGGTCACCCATTAAAGAAGCCAATGTAATATTCGCAGCATCTTGTCCAGTTGTGTAATAAGATTCATAAGGATGTGTCATTTCAGCAAACTCTTGACGAATAGCTGTTGAAGTATCATCATTTGGTGCTAAAACAAACAATGGTTGATCAGATTTGTCTGCATCCCCAAGTTGAGCAACAACTGCTTGAGCTTTTGTAGCTGCAGTTTCGCTGTTCCAGTCTGTATCTACTGGTAACATAGCTGCTTGTAAAGCATTTTTTGCTGCATCATTAAATGTTGCTTCTGTGTAAAATCCTAAGCCGCTAAATGTATCACTTACGTTAATGATGTTGAAAATATTAAGAACTGGTTGAAGTTCTTCCATTGCTCCACCAAAGAAATAAGTAGCATTTGGCCAGTCAGCAACACGTCCTGCGAAAATAGCAAGATCACATTTTGAATCTACTGTACATCCTTCATTTTGAGCTTCTGTCTTTAAATGAAGTCCCATTGCTTTACCAACATTCCAACTATTGAAAGTTGTGTAATAATCTGCATGATCAGTAGCAGATTTAGCCATACGGTCATGAGCAATCAAAATCACATCAGCTTGATGTGCTGCTTGTACAGCTCCTGCTCCAGAACCTTCAGCAGTTAAAATAATTACCTCAGCTCCTTTTGCTATAAGAGCTTCCACGTTTTGAACTTCTTTTGACTCATCTCCTTCTGAGAAAAGGATCTCAAATTCATATCCTTCGCCAAGAGCAGTAAGTTCTGCCAAGAAGAAAGCACCGTCTTGATTTGCCCATCTTTCTTCAGATGCATCAGGTAGAACAACACCAATCTTAATCTTTTTGGAGTCGCCACAAGCCGATAAACCAACGACTAGTAATGCCAATAAAACTAAACTAACAATCTTTTTCATTTTTATCTCCTTTTATTTTATTTATTATTTAAGTACAATGATTTGCACTAATAATCTTAAATCTTGATATCCTTAAACTCGTCTTCTCGTGAATTCCTAATTTTGTCCTTTATCTTATTCAATGTACCTTGAGCATTTGTAAATTTGTACTCACGTTCAATAATGTTCGTTTGATTCTCTTTTTTAGCTTTTTTCAATTCATCTCTTGCTATGTTAAACTCTGAAATTGCAATTTTCAAATCATTACTATAGACTTTCTTAGCAAAATATATCCCTACATAATCAATTGATTTGACATTTCTTGTAAAAATATCAAAGACAACAGCTAATAATAATACTCCACCTAAGATGATTGGTTCTATATTAGCATCAACACCTGCTAAAGCCATCCCATTCTTAAGTGACATGATAACAATTGAACCTATAACTGCATTAACAATTTTACCAACTCCACCAGCTGCACTTGTGCCACCAATAAATGCTGCAGCGATAGCATATAACTCCCAAAAAGGACCATGGTTTGGTGATGTATTTTGAAGTCTTGATACATACATCACACCAGAGATTAAAGCCAGAATACCCATAGATATGAATACTATTACTAAAGTTTTCTCAACACTAATACCTGATAATTCTGCAGCATCTGGGTTTCCACCAACTGCATATATTCGCCTTCCCAGTGTGGTTTTTGTGGTAATAAAATGATAGATTACAACTACTACTACTGTAATCAACAATAAATATGATATCCCTCTATGAGACGCAAATGTCCAAGATAAATAGGAAACAACTGCAAGCATAATGATAAGTTTAGTGATGAACAATTCCAATTTCTCATTAGGAATGCCTAGTTTAGTATGTTTCTTTCTTCCGAGTATTCCGCCTATCAATAGAGCTAGCAACAAGATTACTCCTATTCCTAATGTTATAACATCAACACCACCTACTTGGATAGTCGGTAAGTATCCTATACCAACACTTCGAAAGAAAGGATTAGTTGTTGGAATAGTGCGGTTATTCGTCTGCAACATCAAAAAACCTTTAAAGATAAACATCCCTGCTAAGGTAACTACAAAAGCAGGCACTTTAATCTTAGCAACGAACAATCCTTTTACTAAACCAACAAGGATAGTAATTATCAAAGCTCCAGCTATTGCAAAGAATACTGGTATACTCTGATTCTCAACTGCAACAACAACAAAAGCTCCGAGAAATGCTCCAATATATCCAACAGACAAATCGATTTGTCTTGTAACAATGACAAGTGTCATTCCAACAGCTAAAACTGAAACATAAGCTGTTTGATTAAATAAATTTGTGAAGTTAATCGGAGAAAGGAAAATCCAATTTGTCATGATACTAAATGTAATAAATATGACAATCAATGCAATATACATTCCATAATCACGAATGTTTGTTCTTAACATCGAAATCAAAGTTAGTAAATACTTATATATCAACCACAAAACTTTTTTTAGAAAATTTTTCAAAATAGTATCCCTCCACTAAACAGTAGCACTTTCCATAATCTTCTCTGCTGTTGCGTCTAATATATCAAACTCCGCGGTTTGTGTTCCTTCAGCTATTACATATACTCTGTCACACATACCCAAGATTTCAGGTAACTCAGACGAAATTATTAGAATGCTCATCCCATTTGCTACAAGATTATTGATAATCGAATAAATCTCATATTTAGCCCCAACATCAATCCCTCTAGTTGGTTCATCTAAAATAAGCACTTTCGGGCTAGCAAATAGCCATTTGGCTATCTGAACTTTTTGCTGGTTACCTCCACTGAGGTTTTTTACTTCTTGCAAAATAGAAGGTGTTCTTATATCAATATCTTTCACATATCTTTCTGCATAAGTATTTTGTTTTAAAGAATTCAAAATTCCCATTTTTGAAATTTTCTTCAAATCTGAAACTGTAATATTCTGAGCAATATTCTCTTGAAGAATTAAACCATTATGCTTTCTATCTTCAGAGACATAAGCAATTCCACAGTCAATTGCATTTTTTGGTGTTTTTAAGTCTACTGCCTTACCGAAAACAATAATCTTGCCATTGATCTTATACTTTTTTGGGTTGCCAAAAATACTATGAGCTAACTCAGTTCTTCCAGCTCCCATTAAACCAGCTATACCAACAACTTCTCCTTTGCAGACCTTTATATTAGCATCATTAATGATATATCGATTTAATTTTCTATCGAAAGAGTTTAAATGTGCAGTTTCAAGAACTACTTCTCCTCCTTGATAAGCAGGACGTTTAGGAAAAATATCTTCAATTTTACGACCAACCATATTTTTAATAATCTCTTGTTCGTTAATGTTTGAACGTTCCATTCTAACAATCGTTTTTCCATCTCGCAAAACTGTTAATGAATCAGCAATAGCTTCAACCTCTTTTAACTTATGAGAAATCATAATTGAAGTAATCCCTTGTTTTTTCAAATCAACCAATAATCTCAATAAATTTGCACTATCATCTTCATTCAGTGCTGCTGTTGGCTCATCTAGTATCAATAGTTTGACATTTTGACTAAGAGCTTTGGCTATTTCAATTAACTGTTGCTTACCAACTCCAAGCGATCCCACTAAACTATAAATATCAACATTTAACCCGACCATGTCCAGATATTTCTTTGCTAACTTTTTAGTTTCATCCCAATCAATAAATTGCTTTCTTTTTTCAACTTCATGCCCTACAAAAATATTCTCATAAACTGTTAAATTAGGAAACAAAGCTAATTCTTGATTAATTATGATTATACCTTCATTTACAGAATCCTTTATTCTATGAAAGTGTTTGGGCGAATTATCAAAGACTATATCACCATCGTAAGTTCCGTATGGATAAATCCCGCTCAAAACTTTCATCAATGTAGATTTACCAGCTCCGTTTTCGCCAACAATAAAGTGAATCTCTCCGCGTTCAACATATATATTCACTTCATCGAGAGCTTTAACTCCGGGGAAAGTTTTTGTAATAGAATTCATAACTAAAATTTCATCTCGTTTCAATAAAACCACCTCAGTTATTTTAGAGTCTTTCTTAAATACAATACAAAGCGTTATCTCACCAATCAGTCTATTAGAAGATTTGGAGACTCTTGCTTGAACTATAACCTTAAATAGTTTTTAAAAACCATATCAAGGTATAATCTTGTATAAATTCTTTAAAGCGGGATATAGTTTTGTATATTCTAAGTATTTATCTTTGTATATCTCGATAACTTCTAGATTTGGAATAAATACTTTGCCTACCTGAACAATGCTCTCACAAGCCTTTTGAATATTTTCATACTCCCTACAGCCTACCATAGCTAATATTGCTGCTCCTAAGGCAGGGCCCTCTTCAACCGTAATCTTAACAACCTTGACCTCAAGGATGTCAGCAATCAATTGTGCCCAATAATCACTTTTTGCTCCACCGCCAGTTAACCTAACTTGCTTGATAGAGATTCCGAGTTTTTTTATAAGTTCAAAGGAGTCTTTAATCGCGAATGTCACTCCTTCTAAAATCGCTCTATCGATATCATTCTTTTGATGATGTACTCCTAATCCGTATAATACACCTTTTGCATAAGGATCATTAATAGGAGCACGTTCTCCTGTTAAATAAGGTAAAAATAAAAGGTTTTCTTTCTTGTTTGCTGAAGCTACTCGCAAATAGTAATCTTCATAATTGTAAGTCTCTAGGATTGATTCATTCCACCATTTGATACTACTAGCAGCATTTAACATTACTGCCATAATATGATATGCTCCATTAGCATGTGAGTATGATTGAAAATAACTGATTTCATCCCTAACAAACTTATCGCTAGCAACAAATATCACTCCACTCGTACCTAGGCTTATGCTACATTCACCGTCTTGGATTACTCCTACACCGATAGCCCCAACAGCTTGATCTCCTCCGCCAACAATTACCGAAATATCAGCTTCAATGTTTAAATTGTTTAAGATATCAGTTTTTAATAACCCTATACGCTCATAGCTTTCATGAATACTTGGCAGCATTGAAACATCAATATGTAAAATTTCAAGCATTTCTTTACTATAAGTTTTTGTCAAAGGATTGAAGTAAAGTGTACCGGATAAATCTGATACATCACTAGCGAAAACTCCTGATAATTTATAAACTAGATAATCTTTTGGTAGCATTATTTTCTTAATTCGCTTGAATACTTCAGGTTCATTTTCTTTTACCCATAATATTTTCGGAGCAGTTAATCCCGTTAATGCGATGTTTCCGGTATATTCTAAAAGCGATTCAATAGAAATTACTTCATTTAAATATGCAACTTGTTCTACTGTTCTTTGATCATTCCACAATATTGCATTTCTCAAAACATTATCAAATTCATCAAGTAGAACTAAACCGTGCATTTGACCCGAGAAACTAATACCTTTAATTTGTCTTTCATAACCATGCACTAACTCTTTAAGCCCATCTATAGTCTGTTTATACCAAATATTAGGATCTTGTTCAGACCATGACGGTTTAACAATGATTAAATCATAATTTCTTGTAACAGTTCGAATTATTCTTCCGTTTTTGTTTACTAAGATTAGTTTTACACCTGAAGTGCCTAAATCAACACCTATATAAGTATGCATAATCTAACCGATAATGTATTGATTTAAAATTGCTTCTAACATTTCTTGTTTACCAGACTCATTATTCTCTAGTTCTTTTTTAGATAACACATATGCTTCTAACTCTTTGAACCCAACCTTTTTTGAAACTATATCTAAACCTATTCCACTTTGATAGGTTCGATAACGATTTATTAGATTATCTTCAAAAACTCTATCTTCCAATAATCTTGCAGCAATCCTTAATCCAGCTGCATAGGCATCCATACCAACTATATGCGCTATTAACAAGTCTTCTTTTGTAAAGGAAGCTCTTCTAACTTTTGCATCAAAGTTCAAACCGCCAGTTTTTAATCCCCCAGCTCGAAGAATTTCATACATCGCAAGGGTAGTATCATAGATATTTGTTGGAAATTGATCTGTATCCCAACCCAGTAACAAATCACCTTGATTCGCATCTACACTGCCTAACATATCATTATCAGCAGCAAACCTTAACTCATGATTCATAGTATGCATAGCAAGTGTTGCGTGATTTGTTTCTATGTTCAATTTGAAACTCTTATCTAAGCCATAAGCTCTCAAGAAAGAAACAACTGTTGCGCTGTCAAAATCATATTGATGTTTTGTTGGTTCTTTAGGTTTAGGTTCAATATAGAATTGACCTTCAAAACCTATTTCCTTAGCATAATCTACAGCCATATGTAAGAATCTAGCGAAGTTATCTTGTTCAAACTTCATATCAGTATTAAGCAAGGTTTCATACCCTTCTCTGCCACCCCAAAAAACAAACCCAGCACCATTTAAACGTTTGGTTATTTCCATCGCTTTTTTAACTTGTGCAGCTGCAAAAGCAAAAACATCTGCATTAGGGCTAGTACTAGCTCCATTAACATATCTTTTATTATCAAAAAGGTTTGCAGTTCCCCATAGCAATTTAATACCGGTCTTTTTCATTTGAACTTCAATAATCTCAACTATCTCATCTAAAACTCGATTAGTATCTTGTAAAGTATCTTGCTCAGGAGCTATGTCACGATCATGAAAACAAAAATATTCTAAACCTAGTTTTTCCATGAATTCAAATGCTACCTTAACACGAACTTTTGCCTTTTCAATCGGATCATCTAATACATCCCATGGTCTTTCCATTGTTGCAGAGCCAAAAGGATCAACACCTTCTCCTGTCATAGTGTGCCAATATGCCATAGAGAACTTTAAATGTTCTTTCATTGTTTTTCCGAGAATGTTTTCTTCTGGATTATAATATTTATACGCAAAAGGATTTTTGCTTTTTGAGCCTTCATATTTAATTTTATCAATGTCATCGTAGTATTTCATTTTTTTTCTCCTTTTATGTTTAAGTACTTTTATCTATTTGCAAATCAGAATCAATTATTATATAATCAAATTGAAACTAAAGAGGTGAAACTATGAAACCAGCAAACTCAAAAAGTGTAAAAATCGTAAATACGAATTTAGTTATTGAGAAACTTGTCGAGTTAAAGGAAACATCAAGAGTCGACTTATCTAGAGAGACAACTTTAAATAAGGCCACTGTTTCTTCTATTATTCAAGACTTAATTGATAATAACATCGTCATTGAATTGCCCAAAAAAATCAAAACTAGTGGAAGAAGTGCAAATGCTATATCTTTGAACAAGAATGCTGGGAGAATTCTATCTCTCGATTTACAAACAAATTTAATCTATGGTGTAATCACGAATCTTTTTGGTGAAATTTTATTTGAGATAAACCGCCACATTGAAAACCCTGATTTTAGCTCTTATCTTTCAATATTGCTAGATACCATTGATGAGCTCAAATCTAATACCTATGACTCTATCTATGGAATTATCGGTATTGGAATCGGTGTTTATGGTATTCTCTCAAAATCGAAAAAAATTGTTTATGCACCATTTTCATCATGGCAAGATATTGAATTAAAAAAGATTATTGAAGATTATACTGGAATAAAGACATATGTTGAGAATGAAGCAAATATCTCGGCTTTAGGAGAAAATATCGCTCATTCAAATCAAGAAAACTTAATATCTCTCAATATTGGAATCGGTGTCGGTATGGGCGTAATTATCGAAAATAAACTATATACAGGAGAAAATGGTTACGCTGGGGAAGTTGGCCATACCGTCCTGATTCCAAATGGAAGAGAATGTGTTTGTGGAAATTATGGTTATTTAGAAAAGTATATTTCTGATATAGCAGTTGTTGAGGATTTCCGATTAGCAACAAACGAATCTCTAACAATCGATGAATTCATTGTGAAGTTGAAGGAAAAGAATCCAGTAGCAATCCAAATATATCAAAAGTTCATTTCTTACTTGAGCATCACTATCAATAACATTTCTCAAACTTTCAACCCGCAAACAATTGTCATCAACTCGAAAATAATTGAAAATATGCCTGAAAGCATCTCTTTAGTAAAAAATCAATTGCGCTCAAAAATAATGAAATTAGAACTATTGACTACTTCGACTTACAAGACCAAAACAAATGTTCTTGGTTTGACGCATGTATTGATTCAAAAATTTCTTAATATTGAAAACTATGTAGTTAAAAGCTAAAGATTAGCGCTTACAAACTTAGTTTAACAATTAAATTATGTTTTGTAAAGAAATATTTTTCTTTTTTTAATATTTTTTTTTAGGAATGCTTAATGTCTTCCTTTTTTTCTTGAGAATGCCTCTAATATCAAAACTGAGTATTTTCTTTAACAAATAAAAAAAACCTAGCTTAAGCAACTAAGTTTTTGTTCTATCAAAATTAAATGAACTTATATTTTTCTAATAAAGTCAATTATCTTTCTTTTATGTTTGCCATAAACAATGCAATGGTGATTACCATTTGGTTCAGTCAAAAAATATTCAACGTTATCCATTCTCACTAAAATCTGGGTTCTGCATAAATTATTTTCTTCAAGATTTTGGATTATCTTACCCTCTTCTACGAAGAAGTTTTTAGTTTTGTTGCTGATTTTAAAAATTGTAATCTCTTCTTCTTTGAGTTTCCCTCTTAATCCTATACCCTTATTTGATTCATAGTGAGTCATTAATTCAAGATGATTAGTCATGTTCAAAGGGATTGTGCAATGAGCAAAAACAACTTCTTGTCTTTCAACATCTATACGTGAGGGATTAGCCATAAATGAAGATTGTCCGGTAATCTCTTTTAATAGATACATCGAAATCATCGAAGGTATATCACCTTCACAACCAGCTACTATTCCTGATTCATTAAACAAACCTAGACTTAAACAACCTGTTGTATTAATCTTATCTATCAAATCAAAGCATCTGATTGTGAATCCTTTTAAAGAATATTTACTTACTAATTCATTAATTGCCAAATGAAGTCTCAAAGCTTTCTTGGTTTCTAATCTATCATAACTTACAAAATCTTCGTAAGAGTCGATCTCTAAAGCCGTTTTACTATATAATTCTACCAGTTCTAAAATATCTATATCTATTAATTTTACCCTATAAAAATCATACATTTTTAAGTAATCGACATTTGAAGCAATTAACCAATCGCTAGGTTTTCCAATAATCCCAAGATTTGTGATAGGTTTTTCAATTAGCTTGTTCAACTCCAATAATCTTGAAGCTATGTATTTTGCACTCCCATGCAAAATCTCTGCTTCTTTATCCTTATCTTTGAGATATGCTAAAATCTCAATGCTTGCTGCTAAAGAATTGTTATTACCAAGAGTAAGCAAATAATAGGGTTCTGAGATTTGACTTTCAATTTCAACAAACAATCCTTCTGAACCACCACTTTGAACAACTATTATCGACATATCTGCATCTTTGAAACTTTGTAAATCAGTTTGAAAAAAATCAAAGTCTCCATAATTTTTCATATCATTCAATAATACAGTGGTCTCTATAGAAATACTCGAGTAATCATGAAGTCTTGAAACCAAAGGATATAAGTTTATCTTCATAAACTATCTACTCATCGACTTGTTCTTCAATATATTATTAACAATTTGTTTCATTTTAATTTTGTTTGCTTCAATATCTTTTGCCAATTGCATCTGCGCTTTAACTCTTACCAAGTTATGTTCTGGATAATCAATTCTAAAATACTGATCATTGTTTAGATAATCCGTTAAAAAACGTATTGTAATTTCCATTGTAATTAACCAAACGCTATCGACTAAAAGCTCTTCTTCTTTTGCGGTTAAGATAGAAGCTGTTTCAAATAGAAAGCCTTCTGCAAAAGCTTTGAATAAGTCAAGATTTAACTTAACCTTTGTCAAATCAATCTCATCTTCTTTGGCTTCAGATGCTCCTATTCTTACTGCATCTCCAAAATCATATAAAATAGAACCTGGCATAACCGTGTCTAAATCGATTATACAAACCGCTTTCTTAGTTGAAGTATCAATCATAACATTATTCAGTTTAGTATCGTTATGAGTTACCCTTAAAGGAATTTCTTCATTATCAAGCGCCTCGGTGATTACCTTTAGTAACTCGTATCTATCTTCGATGAATTTCAGCTCTTCATAAACCCTCATAGCTCTATCATATCTATCTTCTTCAACTACTTTTTTTAGAGCTTCGAATCTTTTTGGAGTATGATGAAAATCAGGGATTGTTACAGCTAATTTTTTAGGGTCAAAGTCATTAAGGAACTTCTGAAAAGCTCCAATCGCAACTCCTACTTGTTGGAATAATTCTGGGTCATCCGTTGTTTCATGAGTAATTGCATTATTGACATACTTATATGCTCTCCAAAAACGGTTATTCTCCTTAACATATGATTCCTTTTCAATACTGTAAAATATTTCCAACACAGCGTTATCTGAATCCATATGATTCATTTGATGGATATTGCGGATATGGTTTGTTACCAATTCGATATTTCGCATAACATCTTTGGGTTTCTTAAAAACCTTTGTATTTATTTCTTGAAGAATAAATTTTTGATTGTTTGCTGTATTAATCAAATAAGTTTTATTGATGTTTCCATTACCAAAAGGTCTCACTTCTTCAACTTCTGCACCAAAATTATAATGGCTTAAAACTTTTATCATCGAAATCTGCTCCTGACTATTCTATTATTTTTTCAACTTCTTGATATACTACTCCAAATGTTTCAACAATAATCTTTTTAATAACCTGATTTGTCAAAGGTCTATCTCTACTGTCAGTATCAGTCGAAGCAATCATATCAACATGTTCAATCCCTGATACTACTTTTCCAAATGCAGCATAACTACCATCTAAATGAGGAGATGTCTTATGCATTATAAAGAATTGGGATCCCGCAGAATCTGGATGAGCTGCTCTAGCCATCGAAATTACTCCTCGTTCATGCAATAAATCGTTTTTAAAATTGTTTTTACTAAACTCTCCCAAAATATTGTAACCAGGTCCTCCAGTACCATTCCCTAAAGGATCTCCTCCTTGAATCATGAAATTCTCAATAACACGATGAAATATTGTATTGTCATAAAAACCCTTATTGGCTAAGGATATAAAGTTATTCACCGTGTTAGGTGCTATTTGCGGATATAACTCAACTTCTATTCTCAACTCATTTTCTAACACAATTGTAATCTTTGGATTTTTCATAAATTATCCTGTATACTCAAAAATGTAATAACATCTAGAAGTATATCTTCCTTTCTTATTATTGGTATTCTTCAATTATCGTCATTAAAACATCGGGATAATCTGTAATTATCCCATCACAACCAAGCTCGATCAACCTGCGCATTTCATCAGGGTCATTAATTGTCCAATAATGGACAGCCATATTGTGTCTATGCATTGTACTTACAAGAAGCTTAGTCGATAAATCAAGAGTTTTGATAACTGGCAAGTTAAAACTTGTAGGTATTTGAACAGCTGCATATTGCTTGGGTTGATAAAATAAACTTGTTAAAGTGTAAGCAGGTATTATAACTCTTTGAGCTTCAGCTTGTGATGTTGAGATTACTATTTCTGGATAATTTTCAATAATATGTTTTGATATATCATCAAAGGCTGTTGCTACTAATGTGTACTCGATCAAATCATACTCTTTAAGCAAATCATAAAGTGCATCTGCTGTTTCTGTCCTTGGAGCATCGTCATCAGCCTTTATCTCGATGTTGTAGAGGATGTTTGAGCCAAACTCTATAAAAAGCTCTTCTAACTTTGTTAGATACACCCCTGCATCAATCAATTCTTGATGTGATAAATCCCGATAAGGATAATTTCCTTGTTCATCTTTGAAATTGTATCCAAAATTGCATGAATCATAAAGATATTGATAATCCTCTTTCCAAACTACTGTATCACAATCACTCATATGGCGGATGTTTCCAGTTCTATTCTCACCATGCCTTAACACCAAAACACCATCTTGAGTCATCTGCAAGTCCATTTCTAAAACATCAACACCCAATTGATAACTATAAGCAAATGCACTCATGGTATTAGCCGGAAAATAGCCTTGTCCCCCTCCGTGAGCCATTACTAAAACTTTATTATCATTTGCTTCTTTTCTCCAGATATTAACCTCTTCATATTTTGGTTTTGGTATTGCAAACATCAAAGCAAACAAAACAACTACTATTAAAATGATCAAACCTATTTTTTTTAGTTTTTTCATACTCAATCCTAAATGTCTATATAAACATTATCCTCTCTAATAATAACCTTATATTTTCTAACAGTCATACTAAACTCATCTAGTTTCAAAAAATCAGCTTTAGCCTTGCTAGTAACTTCTCCAGTTTCAACAGAAATTGGCAAACCATGGAACTTACACGTTATTATCCCATCGACTAATGTACCAGTCGAAATCATAGATCCCATATGAGGACATTTATCTTTAAGTGCAAAAACTCCGTTATCTGTAAAAGCAAGTAAAATCTGACGATTGGCAACATTAAGACTGATTTTTTGTTTCTGACGTAAAAAGGATAACTTTGTTGCGAAATACTCCATAAAACCTCTCCTTTCAAAAGATATTAAAAACCCATATTATGGGTTTAATTTGATTAAGTAAAAAGCAGCATTTTCTGTCTTATTCTTCAAGCAACCAATTGATTTGATCTAAACTTTCTTTCTCTTTTTCCCACTCATAAAGTTTATCTTCAATATATCCAAAATAAACTTTGTAATGAAGCAAAGTATTGAATAACCATAAAAAACCAGCTAAAAGCCAGATAGCCATTATCACAAGATTGTTATCTGAACCAGATGTTAAATATAAAAATAGGTTTATTGCTACATTTACAAATGTCACTATTGTTACAAGCGGTAAAATACATTTCATTAATGGGATATAACTTTTGTATCTATTAATATATATATTCAAGAAACTAACTCTTCCGAACTTATCTCGGTCTTTAGATTCTCTTTTCTCAAAACCAGCAATCCATAAATTTTTCATAAAACCTCCAAGAACAGAACTGTTGTAAATAACTTGTGTGTTATAGAACCATAAAGTTGTGTTCAAAGAAATAATCTAAGATTGTTTTTCTTGTAACTATACCCAAGAATTGATTTGAATCATCAATGATTGGCACAAAATTCTCATGAGATGCTCTTGATAATAAGACTAACATAGTCTCATTTATTTTTACTGGTTCATAGTCTCTATGACGTTTTATTGAGTTAACCTTAATATTTTCTACTTCATCTCTACCAACCAAATCTAATGTGTATAGCAAATCACCTTCAGAAACAGTCCCGATATATTCTCCAGTTTTCGACAAAACTGGTATCGATGTATAGCGGTGCTTTCTCATAATTTCAATAGCTTCTCTAACTGTATCTTGATCAAACATGTATGTTACTTCAGTTTTTGGTTTCATAAAAGCGATTATATTCATAATGACTCTCCTAATAATTTATATTATTTATCTAATTGTTTAGTGAATGTAGATAGAAAATATATTATCTATTTATCTATATATATTTTACCATATTTTGTAAAATAAAATACATAATAAAAATTATATTAAAACAAAATTATCCTTTTAGATTATTCTAAGCTAGTTGATTAATCCATCTAATTGATAACTCATAACTAGATAGATGTCTTCAAAAATATTGACTTCTTCGATAACTCTATTAAATTCAATTCCATGATTAATAAGCGAGAGTTCGAGAATACAAAGGAAAATACCTAAATCAATTGAATGATAGAAATTTCTATATTTCTTGGGAATAATACTCTTATTCTTGTTATTTTGATAAACTCTTAAAACCCCATTATCCTGCTTTACTTGCCAGGGTTGTGAATTGCAAGCACTTGGAGACAACCTTGTGCTTCTCGATACTTCTTCGATAATATCTCCTTCCCAAAAAGCTTGCACGTCTTTTCTTTTAATCTTTGTCAAATCTCTTTCTTCAATCTTCGAACTAACATTTCCTAAAGTAATCATAATGACTGATTCTAAACCATGCCATTCTTTTAAATCAGGTTTACCTAACCCATGCCAACAAGTCCCAATATTCATCTTCGCACAAAAAAGATCAAATTGTTCAAACATATATCCAACATTATTAAGATATCGAGGCTTCTTTTCGCTATATATAACTAAAACATACTCACCAAATCTACAAGTAGTTTTTTTTCTTTCAACCAAACGATACTCAACTCTAATATCTTCTACCAAAGGTTCTAAATGCTTGATAAAATCAGTTATTTCTGATAATTGATCTTTACTCAATGGATTTGACAAATCATATTTTCTGCTTGACCTTCTGCAATTAATCATCGGATATAGTTCTTTCCAATTACTCATAAACCAAAACTCCTTCTCTAGTAAAAAAGTAGATATATCAATTAATTGAATTATACCATTCTTTAAAAATAATATAAAGAAGAATAACCTTAGATACATAACTTATCTATAATAGTCCATTCTCATTCATCTTCACTGAACATCTTTATATTAAACCTATGATTTGATATAATATTCAAGAGAGATAAAATCAATGAAGTTGGAGGTGAAGAATTTTGAATGCATTGAAAAGAAAGTTTCTAGAGGTTCTTTACTCAGTATTACCGATAACTTTTATTGTTCTAATTCTTAACTTCACTTATCTTTCATTAGATTTTTCTGTTATCATCAGATTCTTACTGGCATCAGTAATGGTTGTTATTGGCCTATCCTTATTTCTTATTGGCGTTGATATTGGTGTCTCAGTTTTGGGAAACAAAGTGGGCGAAACAATCACGAAAACAAACAAGATATCCATTATTCTTATCGTTGGCTTAATCTTTGGTTTTATTATCTCAATAGCTGAACCTGGGCTTGTCATCTTCACTAACCAAACAGCATCTGTCACAGATAATCAGATCAGTTCTTCTACACTACTAATTGTGGCATCATTAGGTATTGGTATATTTTTAATGATTGCTTTTATAAGAATCATTTACAACATTCCTTTGTATATCCTCTTATTTATTTTTTACTCAATAATCTTTATGCTTGGAATATTCTCTAATCCAGAACTCCTAGTAATAGCCTTTGATGCCTCAGGAGCTACAACCGGCGTCTTAGCAGTTCCATTTATATTAGCGTTGGCATTTGGTATTTCTCGTATGAAAAAAGATTCCAAAGCTTCTGAAAAAGATTCTTTCGGAACCATTGCAATTGTCTCAGTTGGAGCAGTGATATCAGTTTTGATTTTAGGTTTGTTTAATAAGAATCAAAATTTAACTCCAGCTATTTCTGAATTGCCTATTTTAGAAACAAGAATCTTTTATCCTTTCTTTGTTCAATTTAATTCTATTGCCAAACAAAGTATTCTAGCCATATTACCAATTTTTGCAATATACCTCTTATTTCAATTTCTGATATTTAAATTGAGTAAAAGAGCTTTTGTAAAAATCTTTAAAGGTTTTATCTATTCTTTTGTAGGATTATTAATCTTTCTTCTAGCAGTAAATGCGGGATTCATGGACATAGGTAGATTGATTGGTTATTTCCTAGCACACAATGATTATCAAGTTATTGTAGTAATTGTTGGTTTTACTTTAGGAATTGTAACTATCTTAGCTGAACCAGCAGTTCATGTATTAACACATCAAATTGAGAATGTCACAACAGGTTATATATCAAAAAGTTCTGTTCTAGTTGCACTATCTTTGGGAGTAGGTATAGCGGTTGGATTGTCAGTGATGAGATTATTTAATCCAGCAATTAAGATCTGGTATATTCTCCTTATCGGATACTTGATTGCTCTTGGTTTAATGTTTATAGTACCTAAAATATTCGTCGGTATTGCCTTTGATGCTGGCGGAGTAGCTACTGGGCCCTTAACTGCTACTTTTATTCTAGCCTACGTCATAGGCGTAGCAAATGGTACTGAAAGTTCAAATGTTATCCTTGATAGTTTTGGTATGATAAGTCTTGTTGCTTTGACTCCAATAATAACACTACAACTACTTGGGCTAGTATTCAAAATAAAAGCGAAAAAAGGTGGTTTATAATATGAATGATTCTTTAAATAAGAATAATCTTACATTGATTTTTGTTATTGTCTACTCCAAAATGGCAAGCAAGATTTTAAAATACTCAAAAAAATGTGGGATAAGTGGTGGAACAATCTTCTATGGTACAGGCACTATCCCAAACAACAAGATTTTGGGTTTATTAGGTTTTGATGAAGTCAATAAAGAAATTGTTTTAATGCTTGGGGAAAAAGAAGTTGCTTATCATACTTTGGAAATGTTAAATGTAAAATTTAAACTATATAAACCAAATCATGGAATTGCATTCGCATTACCAGTATCACAAATATTGGGTTCAAATCTATTTTCAGAAGAAAGAAGGGAAAATAAAGTGGAAAAACCAAAATATAATCTTGTATTTACAATAGTTGATAGAGGAAATGCTGAGAGAGTTATCGATGCAGCTGTTTTGGCAGGTTCTAAGGGTGGGACAATTATTAATGCTAGAGGTTCAGGGATTCACGAGACAAGCAAATTGTTCAATATGGAAATTAGTCCTGAGAAAGAAGTTGTATTGATTGTTTGCGATTCTTTAAAAACTGATCAAATAACAAAAAAGATCTATGAAGAACTTGAAATAGAAAAACCGGGAAATGGCATTATTTTTGTTCAAGATGTTGATAAAGCGTATGGTTTATATAACAATACTGAACTATAATTATTAATAATAATGAAATCATTCTTACTTATGAAATAAGGTTTAATATCTATAACGTATTTAAAAACATTATATATTCCTAAAAAAATTAGTTTGGTGTGGTAAAATAGTTAAGCAATTAAATCTCATTAGAAAGAAATTGACATAATGATTAAATGGATTGTTTCAATCAATAAAAAAATCTACTACGGTTGGGTGATTGTCGCTATAGGTGGCCTCGCCTTTTTTATGAGCTCTCCAGGACAAACATATTCAATTAGTGTTTTTGTTAAAGAATATAGTCAAGTGTTTGGATATTCTCAAACTCAAATCTCAACCGCCTATAGTATAGCGACAATCTTAAGTGGATTACTATTGATTTTTATGGGAAAAGCCATTGATAAAAATGGATCAAGAAAAATGATGATTTTCGCCGGAATTATGTTAGCTTTATCTACTTTATTCAGCAGTTTTGCTAGTAACATTACAATGATTTTTATTGGCTTCTTTCTCTTAAGATACTTTGGCCAAGGGTCTTTAACGTTGCTTCCAAACACATTAGTGCCTCAATGGTTTGAAAAAAATAGAGCTTTAGCTATTAGCATTGCAGCTATTGGAGGCTTGCTAGGAACTTTATTGGTGCCCTCAATAAACTTGTATTTAATAAAATCAATCGGCTGGGAGAATGCATGGCGCATTTGGAGTGCTGTTTTACTTATTATTTTCATTCCTTTAGTGCTTGGATTTGCTGAAGATAGTCCAGAAAAGATTGGTTTAAAAATGGAAAATCAAGCCTTAGATGAGAACTTAGTTGCTAATGACTTATCCACTAGTAACAACAGTTATACTTTGAAGGAAGCAATAAAAACTAAAAGTTTTTGGATTGCAGGTATTATCAGTACGATTCCTTCAATGTTTACAACTGGAATGACTTTTCACTTTTATACTATCATGGAATTATCAAGTATAACAAATGAAAATGCAGCTCTCATCATTGGTTTGATTGCTTTACCATCATTTATAGTACCACTTTTTGCGAAACCTTTTATTGATAAACAACCTATGAGAAGGATACTTTTCATAACTTTATTAATGATGATAATTAGTATGGTTCTCCTAATAACTATAGTTTCAAACACATTTTTTGCAATACTCTTTATTTTGTTCTATGGTTTATCAATAGCCACACAAGGAGTAGCCCTCAATGTTTTATGGCCAAATTATTTTGGTAGAAAACATCTTGGTAGTATTAGGGGTTTAGCAACTGTGTTTATGGTTATCGGTAGTGCTTTAGGTCCTTTACCATTTGGAATTTCATATGATCAAACCGGTAACTATAACATAGCTATCATCGGCATGATTATTTTAGCTATTATTAGTGCTAGTCTAGCTTTGTTTATAAGAAAACCTCATAAATCTTATGATTTTAGTTAGTAAAAGCATACTTTAAATAAAACCCTTTTTCTCTAGTGAGTTAAAGGGTTTTATTTACATATATCAACTTTTACATTGGTTAAACTAAAAACATATAAATAATCAGAATATTATATATGTTATTCCATCATTTCCTTTTTTGAAATCGGAATCATTCTTCAATAAGTTTGAGTATTTATGAATGACTTCATCAAAACCCATCATTAAGCTAAAGGCTTCTCCCGGTATATAAGCCTTTATTTCTTTAGAATTCAATCGGTTTCTAAGTGATTTATGAACTGCTGATTTGATTTTACCCCCAACACCACTTGATCCATAGCCATGGATTATTTTAATAACTTTTTCAGTTTTTTTCGCTTCTTTGATAATCTGTACAAGGCGTTTTGAGGCTTCTAAAACATCTGGCATATCACTTTTAATATCATAGGTTTTCATTCAATCAACTCCAAGAACAAAGGATAAATCAAATCTGCGTAATTACTTATTATGGTAAACTGCTTCGTTGTTTCAATAGAGTAATGGCTGTAACATTCAAGCCCAGGGTCACTACCCATAACAAATGGATTTCCTGATTTATCAAGCCAAACTCCTAAACCATAATCAAAATCTTCTCCAACGAAAGAGGGGGTAAGCATGTTTTTAAGCATGGGTTTCGAGATAATCTTATAATCAAATAGCCCATGCCAGAATCTATTCATATCATTTACTGAAGTGAAAGCTCCACCTGCACCAGTTCCTTTTACATCAATACTATAGATATTTGAATAAAACTGATTCTTAATCTTATCAAATATATAGTTAGTAGCACAATTATTTGGTAATCTATCTAATTCATAATAACCTGTACAATTCATTGATAAAGGCTTAAAGATAATTTCTTCAAGATAGTTATCAAAAGAGCTTTTAGTAAGTTCTTCAATCACTATACTTAACATAACGAAACCACTATCACTATACTCAAATACTTTACCTTTAGAACGCTTCATAGGTTTATCGATAAAAAGTGGTAAAAGATCTTTTGGAGATCTGATTTTATAATTCGGATAATCTTCCCATAGTTTTGCATAATCATCTGTGATACTAGTATCAAAGTAATTTGGAATATTAGAAGTATGCGTAAGCAATTGTTCAATTGTTATACTCCCATCAATACCTTTTAAATCAAATGTTATCAAATCTTTCAGTTGAGAACTAAAATTTAGTAGATTATCTTCAATTAATTTGATTATTCCCAAAGCTACGAAAATCTTCCCTAATGAAGCTGTTGAAAAAGATGTATCTTTATCAATTGGTAACTCGTTCGGTAAATCTCTATATCCTGTGATTTTTTCAAACAATAGTAACTTATCTTTATATATTGCTAATACTCCGCTTTTCAGTGTTTCTAGATTTGAAAGCATTTGGTTTAATTCCTTTATATCCGACTTATTACTCATACAATCTATTCTTCGAATTATAATATTGAGCTTTATACAATATATTATCTGCCTTTTTCTTTGGCGGATATTTTGGATTGTATCCGAACAAGTTAACATATTTTATCGCATCATCAAAATCTCTAGTCATTGCTTTTAGGATTTCAAAAGTAGCTAGGGCATCGTCTATCGCTCGATGAGAATTGATAACTTGCTGATTCAGCTTATAAAAATTGATTGCATTTTCTAGCTTGTGAGGATAAGGAGCGCGATCTTTAAACATTGTTAACACATCAAGAAAATCAGATTCATTAGGAAAAGATAGATTATGTCTTTTTAGCATTTCTTTGATAAACCCAATATCAAAAGGAGCATTATATGCAATGAATAGTTTTTTCATACCATTTGGTTTAACAAATTTATTATAAAAGATATCTGTGACAACTTCTTCTTCTTTCCCTTTTTGAGATAATACTAAATCAGTGATTCCTGTAAGTTGAACAATTTGATAAGGTAGAAGATAATTAATTCTAACCAAATCATTTTGTTCTTCTGTTAACACATACTCATTCCCTTGTAAAGAGTATTTGCTACAACCAAGCTCAATAATATGATTCATTCTTGAATCAAATCCTGTTGTTTCACAGTCAAAAACTATCAACTCTTGATAATTATTTAATGATTTCATATAAAAACCTCCAAAGAATATAAAGATAATAAAACAATTCAGAATTAATTAAGCAAGTGTAAAATCAAATCTAATAAAGTTGGCAATAAGCATTTAAGAACACTTAAATCTAGCTCAAGCATAACAGCTTAATAATAATTATACTATCAATCATCAAATAAGTATACCTGGCTTCTTAAATAAAAAAACCACTTTAAAGAAATTAAAGCGTGTCTTTTAGTATTATTAGACAGATTTTATTTAACTTTTATTAACAATTCAGATATATTCATTATCTTCGATTTGTTGCCATCTTCCAAAATATAATAAACCTGTGTATCTTCATTATTTACTCGGTCATCTTTATAAATGACTAAAGCACCTTTTAACACGTCCAAATTGTTATTAATATAAGTTGTATCCTCAAGATAGTAATCAAATTCTTGTCTATTGGTAATAAGAATTGCTATAGGCATCATACGATTATATGGAGTATTCTTTCTTAAATAATCAAAAACTCCTAAGTGCATAAGATTAATAACAATCTCATTATTATCATTCTCGCTTAAGCTATTCTTTATCCCGATTGTATTTCTTCCATAATTAGGTGATCTGGGAGTAACTCTTAAATCACTACTTATATTTCCAGCCTCAAACAACTTCTCTAAATAACCATTCCAACTATTGCTATTATATTCATTATATGGTGGAACTCCAATATTGAAAAGTGAGTTTTTTGATATATACTCATTGTATAATCTCTCTTGCAAGGAATCTGCTAGTTGTTTAACTTCAAATGTCATATCGAATTCAATAATTTGTCCTGCTAAAGCTTTGTATGCTTCAACCAAATCTCCTGCAAAAGCTGCGTCTTCAACATTATTTTGCAATGTGAATCTCAAAGTAATATATACT